>JAEEGJ010012345.1_pt1 | contig 21196 bp, 11 predicted proteins | sample 8958761 | NCBI WGS metagenome assembly JAEEGJ01 (sample SAMN16246546, study PRJNA631951) | gut metagenome | biome: gut microbiome; feature: rumen; material: RS-attached | host: Bos | place: Iran: Karaj | collected 2018-10
AGAAGTAGTCCAGGTGCTCGCGGATGCCGTTCAGGTCGCCGCCGTGGCGCAGCGAGGGCTGCGAGCGGTCCTCCTTATAGGTCCGCATGCCCTCCACCTGCGGGTGATGGCCCCGGCCCTGGGCGAAGCGGTCGGGCATGAGCATGTAGAGCACGTCGGCATTGGTAAAGCCCATGCGCTTGTCGCCGCTCATCTCGCGCTGCTTCAGCTGGTAATTTACCTTCAGCTTGTCGAAAGTCAGCGTCATCGTGCCGGGCTGGGCGTTGCGCAGGTTCATGTAGATGAGCAGATAGTTGGGCGAATCGAGGCGCACAAGGCTGTCGATGACCACGCCGGGATAGTCGGTGGTAACGTTCTGGACATTACGGATGCCCTGTCCGTAGACCATCAGCTGCACCGTCGGGTTCTTCATGCCGACGAACCAGTCGGTAGGCTCGATACGGTCGATCTTAATCTTTGCTGCACTCATTGTTAGCATTGGCGCCACGAGGGCGGTTAATAATAAAAGCTTCTTTTTCATATTCTCGGTTTGTTGGTTTGTTTCATTCTGGCTGCGGCGGCGCCGCAGCACAGCCGACAGAAGGAGCGGGCGCGGAAAGGGCGGCGGCAGGCGCGGCTTGTTGGCTGTACGGCGGCGGTGCCGCTGCCTCTGCGATAATGCGGGCCAGCTCGTTCATCTGCATACACATCTGGCGGGTAAGCTTCACTTTGCAGTTCGTATGCTCAAAAGGCGAGAGAATGAGCAGCCGCCCTTCGGCGCAGGCGTCGAAGAACGCCCCGCCGGGTTTGGAGTAAGAGCCGAGGCCGTCGGCCGTGATGAGAATCAGCGGCAGGCGGGCATCGAAAGCCGTGCGCATGGTGCGCTTCTCACCCTCGCTGATGGCTGGTGATACCAAGACGGCACCGCCTCGGGCGGCTGCCATGTAGCCGGCAACAGCCTTCTGGATGTCCTCTTCATAGAAATGCGTAGAGCACTGCACCTGCTTCCGCTGCGGATAGCCGAGCAGGAAGCGGTTGCCGACGGCAGAACAGCAGAAAGGGCCGATGCGCAGGCCGAAGCTGACGCGGAACAGGTCAGGGAACTGGCGGCGCAGGAAGAGGCGCCGCGGGTTATCGGCGAGGTAATGGCGCCAGCGGTCCAGTTCGCCTTGGTTGCTCAGGATGTGGTCGTTATAGCCGGGGCTCCAGAGCAGGCCGTGCTCCCGGCTCTCGTGGCTGCGGTCGCGCTTCCGCTGCGGCACCGCCGCAGCACAGCCAACAGAAGCGGCAGGCGCGGAAAGGGAAGCGGCGGGCGCGGAAGGGGAAGCGGCGGGCGCGGCTTGTTGGCTGTGCGGCGGCGGTGCCGCAGCCTCTGCCTCCTGGCCCAGCACCAGCTGCCGGTATGCCTTATTGGTGCTGGTCTTGAAACCACGGATGATGGCGCCGAGGTGCTCCTGCATAGCCTGCTCGACAAAGAGGATGCCATGCAGATGGTCGGGCATCAGCTGTAGCGAGACGGCGGTGACCTCGGGATGATGGGCCGTGACGGCAAACCACTCCTCCTGCACCCGCTGCCCCAACGGCGTCAGCTCCACCCGGGCCTCGGCAGCCTCGGGCGCACCGGCAGCCTCTCCCACCAACCGCCCGAACAGCGAGCGGCGGCCCTCGACGGTCATGGTAATCATATACAGGCGCCGCTCCCGGTAGTCATGCCCTACCCGCCGCCGGTTCATCGACGGCTTCGCCTCACCGGCATAGCGCTTATGCTTCGCATACTCCTCCTCGGTCATAGGCTAATCATGCAGGATAAGGGCCGACTGCGGACCGACGGTGGTGCGGCGGCCGAAAATCTTGCTGGTTGACTGCTCGTCGATCTCCCCGTCCTTGCAGACCACGGTGTACATACCCTTGGGGATGCTGACGGTGGCCGTCTCGCGGTTGGCATTGAGGATGACGATGATATTGCGCCAGTCGTCGCGGCCGGCATAGTCCTTCAGGCGGAAGGCGACAACCCCCTTTGGGGCATCGAGGAACTCCAGGTGCTTGCGCACGAGGTGGGCATCGCCAAGTCGGAAGGCGGGATGGTTGCGGCGCAGGGCTATCAGGTCCTGGTAGTATTTAAAGACCTGCGGGAAGCGCTCCTTATTCTGCCAGTTGAGCTGGTTGATGCTGTCGGGCGACTCAAAGGAATTATGCACGCCCTGCTTCGTGCGCAGCAGTTCCTCGCCGCTGAGCATGAAGGGCACGCCCTGTGAGGTGAAGACGGCGGTCTGGGCCAGCAGGTCGAGGCGGATGAGCTCGGCATCGGCAGCGGCACCGCCGCTGCACAGCGAACTTTCGGATTGTTGGCTGTGCCGCGGCGTTGGTGCTGCGAGGGCGGGAACCGAGGCCTGCAGGCGGTCGACGAGGCACATATCGTCGTGACAGGAGACGTAGGCCATCATCTGTGTCGGCTCGGTGGCCCAAGGCTGCTTGGAGTAGTTCACCTTCGTCATGTCAACCTGCGGATGGCTGATGCCGCCGACGATGCCGAACTTCAGGCTCTCCTCGCAGTCGGGAGCACCGCCGAGCCAGCCGGTCTTCGTGTCGTCATCGAACGGGCCGCGCAGGGCATCGCGCAGTTCGTCGCTGAAGGCGGCGATGCGGGGCATCTGCGGAATGTTCGCCTTCACGCCGAGCCGTTCGGTGGGCAGGGCACACTGTCCGGCGCTCCAGCCCTCGCCGTAGATGAAGATGGAGGGGTCGAGTTTATCGAGTTCCTGACGGATGAGGTTCATCGTCTCAATGTCGTGGCAGCCCATGAGGTCGAAGCGGAAACCGTCGATGCGGAATTCGTTGTACCAGTACTTCACCGACTCTATCATGAACTTGCGCATCATCGGCTTCTCAGAGGCCGTCTCGTTGCCGCAGCCGCTGCCGTTGCTTCCTACGCGGTAATAGTAGTCAGGGAAGGTGCGCTGGAAATTGGAGTGCTCGATGTCGTAGGTATGGTTATAGACCACATCGAGGATGACGGCGATGCCGGCCTTGTGGAGGGCCTGCACCATTTGCTTGAACTCACGGAGACGGCAGACAGGGTCGTAAGGGTCGGTGGAGTAGCCGCCCTCGGGTACGTTGTAGTTCACAGGGTCGTAGCCCCAATTGTACTGCGGCTCATTCAGGCGCGTCTCGTCCACAGAACCGTAGTCATAGCTGGGCAGGATATGCACGGCATTGACGCCCAACTGCTTCAGGTGGTCGATGGCCCACGGCTCGGTCAGCGCCAGGAACTTGCCGGGGTACTTGGCATCGGGGCGCGCCACGGAGAAGTCGCGGTGATGAAGCTCATAGACGACAAGGTCGGCGGGCGACTTGACGACGGGGTGCTGGTCGCAGCACCAGTCGTCGGGCCACGTGTTCATCGTGTTGATGATGGCGCCGCGCCGCCCGTTCACGCCGACTGCTTTGGCAAAGACACCGGGCGTCTCGCCGTGGCCAGTGTCGAAGGTATAGAAGCGGCCCATGAGGTCGCCCTTGACGGCGGCAGTCCATACTGCCCCCTCCTGTCCCGGAGAGGAGGCCTTCATCGTGACGGTCTTCAGCGGCTTGCCGCCCTGCCCGTCCTTATAGATACGCACTTTTACGCCCTTGGCCTTTGCCGGGGCAAAGAGCTTGAACGTCGTCACCTCCGGGGTGTACGTCATCTCGTCGAAGTCAAAATCCTGCGACATGGCGGGCTTTGCCGCCAGCACTGTCAGTAGTCCAGCTAATAACAATTTCTTCATAGTTTAGGTATTATCACGGCGCAAAGATACACAAAAAAAAGAAGAACCCCAAAAGTTCTTGAAAAAACTTTCGGGGTTCGTCCTATTATTAAGCAAGCTTAGCTTTGTTCTTACTTCACAAAGAACTTTTTACCGTCCTTGATGTAAAGGCCCTTAGCGGCCTTGACCACACGGCGACCAGAGAGGTCGTAGATGGCTCCGCTCTTCTTGCTGGCAGTCTTCAGATCCTTGACAGCCAGAACCTCTTCACCCTGAATCATGATGTTGAGTTCATAGTCCCAACCACGCTTGACATGCCCTTCAGCAGGCTCAGCATCCTCATCCTTGATGAAGTAAATCTTGGTAGCTAAGTTTGTATTAGCATCGGTATCGATGGCTGAATTGTAGAGGACAAACGGAACGGTATTGCCCTCAATAGCGTCGACGTCGCAGAAGATATTGATACCATCATCGGCATAGAGACCAGCAGCATCGATGAAATAGTCGAGCTCGGAAATCTCGAAGGGAACAGTAGCATCTTCATCGCCCTTGGCAAGAACCTTGAAGCGGGCACCTTCAAACAGCTCTTCAGCTGAAGCAAAGCCCAGAGCCTGGATGGCATTAGACAGGTCAACCTCCACCTTTGTACCTGCTGTTGGGTCTGCAGACTTGGCAGGAGCTGCCCAAGCCACGGTATCGCTGGCAAGCACGCGGTCAGACTCGGACACCTCGGCTGAGTTGACGCAGTACTCGATATTGCGGAAATAATAGGTGATGGGCTGATCGTTTTCAGGAGCATTGAAGTTCCATTCGTTCAGGTTGAAGGCAATACTCGTGGTACCAGCCTGGTCACTGCTGATTTCGCCTTCGTACTCATAGGTCTGCCATTCCTCGTTGGGAGTAATGCTTCCGCTCAACATCTGCCAGTGCTTGTAGTCGCCAGGAGAGTAGTGAGCCTGTGCAGAAGCAGAGGTCTCCTGAGTGGCACGCATATCCATCTTGAAGTGATACTTTTCACCCTTCTTAAACACGTGGCAACCGCCAATGAAGAGCTGCGTGGTATAACCCTTCAGAATTTCGAGGGTATCGCTCTGACCCTCGCGGTGTCTCAGGAAGTAAGGCACGGGCGACTTGTCAGAACCATCAATATTAATAGTAGTATCAGCCCATTCTGTAGCAACGGTAGTGGTCAGCGTGTAGGCGGGCTGACCGTCAACGGGATCGTTCACAATGGGGCAGGGAACAGTGCCCTTACCATCGTTCTGGATACCAGAGACCGTGAAGAATGGATTGGTGCTACGGCCAATCTTCCCAGTAAGGTTCCAGGTCCACTGGTAGACATCCTCACCAACCTTGCCACCGCTCTTCAGCACATCGAACCAGCCTTCCAACTCCTTGGGAGGTGTGCCGTCCTTGATTTCCATGACGACATCGTCGATATAGAACTCCTTGCCGAGGTTGCGGCCATTGGTATCCATGAGGTCAAGGACAAACGAACCGAAGTTCTCAGGCATCTCGCCCTCCCATGAGAAGTTAGTCCACTCAGTGGGTACTTCGAACTCGCCCCAAGTATTGTAACCGACATAGCCTCGGCTAATGTTGTGACACTGTGTGCCCCAATAGCCGGCTTCCTCAGCTGCAGTCTTGTACCTAAAGCTGATTCTCAGCATCTTATTCGGCTCGATTTCCTCATTGGCCACAATCCAGAACTGGCAGTCATAGCGATTGGTGAGCTGCTCATTTCCGACACGAAGCACGAGAACGTGGTTGCTCTCGTTTCCCGGCTCTTCAATGACGCGACTGGGACCTTCCTCCACAGCATCTTCCTCAGGACAGTCCTTTGACCAGTAGTTTGTCATGTCCTCTCCTTCGAAGTCGCCGTTGTTAATGACACTCGTCCATTTTGCCTGGCCGAATGCAGCGCCGCTTGTTAACAGCAAGCCTGCGATGAGCGTAAATAATTTCTTCATAAGCTAATTGTTTTTAATTGGTTAAATAATAATGTATATGATATTAGTTAGAATCACGGTGCAAAGTTATAGGTTTTCGGAGAAAGCCGCGTTTCGTTTTGTTGCTTTTGTTTTTCTGTATGTCTCAAAAACGAAAAAGAGGGCCAAAGCCCCCTTTCTATCGTGCTATCAGACTGACGGCAAAGCCTCCGCCGGGGGCTTCCGTGAGCTTCAAAGTATCGCCTTTTTTCACCGTTCGCTTCGTGATAGTGTACGCCTGCGGGTTGGTCTCGTAGTGGGCTCCGGGGGCATCGGCGTAGACGGTGCAGTCGTACTTGCGGCCCTTATCAAGGAAGTCGAGCTTAATGACAGACTGGTGTCCGTTCTCGTCGCACTTACCGCCGATGAACCAGTTAGGAGTGCCCTTCGCCTTGCGGGCTACGGTGATGTAGTCGGCAGGCTCGGCCTCAAGGTAGATGCTCTCGTCCCAGTCGCAGGCCACGTCGCGGATGAACTGGAAGGCGTCGTCGAACCGCTCATAGTGCTCGGGCAGGTCGGCGGCCATCTGCAGCGGCGAGTACATCGTCAGGTAGAGGGCCAGCGAGCCGGCGATGGTGATGCGTGCCCACGAGGTGTTGTTGCTCCACTCCTTCAGCTTGGTGACGAAGATGCCGGGCGTATAGTCCATCGGGCCGCCCTGCAGACGGGTGAAGGGCAGGATGCAAGTATGGTCGGGGCGTGAGCCGCCGAAGGCCTCGTACTCCGTGCCGCGTGCCGACTCGTTGCCGACGAGGTTCGGATAGGTGCGGCAGAGGCCGGTCGGGCGGGTGGCTTCGTGGGCGTTGACCATGATGTGGTGCTTGGCAGCCTCCTTGACCACGTAGAGGTAGTGGTTGTTCATCGACTGTGAGTAGTGGTGGTCGCCACGGGGGATGATGTCACCCACATAGCCCGTCTTCACGGCGTCGTAGCCGTATTTGTTCATCAGCTGGAAGGCTTTTTCCATGTGACGCTCGTAGTTCTGCGTCGAACTGGAGGTCTCGTGGTGCATGAGCAGTTTCACGCCCTTGGAGTGGGCATAGTCGTTGAGCATCTTGATGTCGAAGTCGGGATAGGCGGTCTGGAAGTCGAAGACATCGCGCTTCCAGAGGTTGGCCCAGTCTTCCCAGCCGACGTTCCAGCCCTCGACGAGCACCTCGTCGAGCCCATTCTTGGCGGCGAAGTCGATGTAGCGCTTCACCTTCGCATTGTTGGCAGCATGGCGCCCGTTGGGCTTCACCTTCTGCCAGTCAATCTGGTCGAGTTTGATGCTGGGGAACTCGTCGGTATAGTTCCAGCTGGACTTGCCGACAATCATTTCCCACCACACGCCGCAGTACTTCGTCGGGTGAATCCACGAGACGTCCTCGAGGGCGCACGGCTCATTGAGGTTGAGGATGAGGTTCGAGGAGAGCATGTCGCGGGCGTCGTCAGAGACCATCACGGTACGCCAGGGCGTGGTGCAGGGCGTCTGCATGCAGCCCTTCAGACCGGTGGCGTCGGGGGTGAGGTGGCTGACGAAGGTGAAGGGCTTCGGCAGCGGCGCCGAGCAGGCAGCGGGGTTAGGAGTATAGGCATTGCTGGTGCCGCCAAGCTTGGTGGTCAAGGCCTTGGTCTGGGCATCGACCAGCTCGAGATGCATCGTGGCATAGTCGGCACAGGCGGCCTCGTGGATGTTGATGTAGAGACCGTCCTGGCTCTTCATCTGCAGTGAGGTCTGCACACCCGTGGGCGAGAAGACGGCGACGCTGGAGTTGCCCCAGTTGACGGCCTCCTGCATACGGCTGCGGATTTCAGAGAGCTTCGACTGCTGCGTCTCCTGCTCCTGCGTGTCGTAGTCGCCGGGGAGCCACCAGGCCATATGGTCGCCGGCCATTGCAAACTCGGTATGCTCCTCCCGGATGAGGAAGTAGTTCAGCTCCTCCTGCTGCGGAAACTCATAGCGCAGACCGATACCATCGTCGTAGACGCGGAAGCGGATGATAATGGTACGCGTGTGAGGAATCAGGGCGAGGCCCGGTTCGTTGCCGTGGCCCATGTACTTGGGTTCGTTGGTTGTCTGCTGGAGCGTGGCGGCCAGTTCGTTGTAATGGTTGCGGATGGTGGCTGTCTCACCCCAGACGGGGCGCCACGTCTCGTCGAACTCGCTGATTTTCTCGTCGACGATGCGGAAGTCTTCAATCAGGTTGGGCTCCTGCAGGTTGGGCGAGGCGTGCTTGTCGGCAGCCAGTTCCAGGCCGAGGTGCGAGGGCAGCACGACAGCACGGTTTTTGTACGTCATCTCGTATGTCGGGCGTCCGGCCTCGTCGACAGAGAATTTCAGTTCGATGTTGCCGTTCGGCGACTTCACGTTGCCAGCCACTGCCAGCAGCGGCAGCATCAGCATAGCAAGAATTGCTCTCCTTGTTGTCATAGTCCTCATAGTTTTCGTTATTGTTCTCGTTTCCTATTTCCGCCCACTCTGCACTATCAGAGTCTGTATCTCGTAGTTAAGCTCATCGGCCTGCAGCAGCTGCTCGATTGTCAGGTGCATACGGTAGCGCCAGTAGTGGCGCGGATTGGCCGGGATGTTGATTCGCTCAGCGTTCGCGTCGGGCAGACGCAGCTTCTCGTCGATGCTGAGCCAGTCCTGCAGCGACAGCAGACAGAGCATGGAGGGCGACGTCAGATGGCGGCTGATGATGTCCTTGGCCAACCAGCCCGGCAGGGGGTGCGGGGCCTCGCCGCTGCGATGGAGCGTCGATGCACCGAAATAATCCTGTGTGCGTTCCGGGTCCTCATCCCACCACTGGCGTAGCGTCGGCATGTCGTGGGTGGAGATGGTGCAGACGGAGCGGTACGGATTATGGCTCAAGCGCCCGAAGCGGTATTTCGACTCCTTCGGCATCGACTGTATCTCGAGTGAGAGGATGCGCAACTCGTTCATCACCCAGGGCACGCAGTCGGGCACCATGCCAAGGTCCTCGGCACAGACGAGCATGCGCGTGGCCTGCGTCAGCCGCGGCAGTTTCTTCATAGCCTCCTGATACCAGAACTGGTTGTTGCGACGGTAGAAGTAGTCGTTGTAGAGGCGGTTGAAGCTGGCCTTCTGCTGATCGGAGAGCTGCGTGTAGGCCTCCTGATATTGCACGGCAATGCGCGGATGCCAGCGGTCGTTGCGCTTGTGGTCGACAAGAAACAGACCATCGTTAAACTCAACGCCGTAGCCCTCTATCTCCTCACGGCTCATGCCGAGGGCTGGGCTGAACTGTCCCATCAGCCCTGACTTCTCGGGCACGGGAATTTCCCAGATGCGGAAGAAACCTAAGACGTGGTCGATGCGGTATGCATCGAAATACTCAGCCATCTTTCGGAAGCGGCGCACCCACCAGGCACAGTCGTCCTTGAGCATCTCGTCCCAGTTGTAGGTGGGGAATCCCCAGTTCTGGCCGTCGGCCGAGAACGGGTCGGGCGGTGCTCCGGCCTGGCCGTTCAGGTTGAAGTAGCGCGGCTCCACCCAGGCCTCCACGCCGTCGCGCGAGATACCGATGGGGATGTCACCTTTCAGAACTACGCGGTGTGCGCGCGCATAGGCGTGAGCAGCCCGCATCTGGCAGTCCAGGTGGTACTGCACGAAATACCAGAACTGCAGCGCCTTCTTGTCCTTAAACGCAGACTTCTGCGTGTTCTCCACTGTTGCCTCTGCCGGCCACTTGCCGAACTCAGCCGTACCATATAGGTCCCGGTAGTAGCAGAAGGCGGCATAGGGCACCAGCCACTCCTGGTTCTGCTCGAAGAAACGCTTGAAGTCGGCCGAACGGCTCAGCTTGGCCCATTCCTGTCCGAAGATAATGCGCAGGTAGTCCATCTTGGCCTTGAACATGCGCTCGTAGTCAATCTGCGGCAGTGCGTTCAGCTCCTGACGCAGCTGTTCAAACGCCTGGCGCTTCTCCTCGTCCTTGACGGGCGGCAGCTGGCGCAGATCGCAATACTGCGGGTGGAGGGCATAGATGCTGATGGAGTTGTAAGGGTAAGAGTCCTGCCATGAGCCTGTCATGTTGGTGTCAGTGATGGGCAGTACCTGCAGCACGCGCTGGCGGGTCTTGTCGCACCAGTCAATCATCAGTTTCAGGTCGCCGAAATCGCCCACGCCGAAACTGCCCTCCGAACGGAGCGAGAACACGGGAATTACCGTGCCGGCGCCCTTCCACGGATAGACGGGGAAGTTAGCCTGCTGCAGTTCGTAGACCACGACATCGCCCTTCTCCATCAGCGGCAACGTGACTGTGCGGTTCATTCCCGTCTCCCAAAGCGGCGTGACGTCAATCTCGTCATCGAGGGCCACGAACTTGAACTCGAACGTGCGGGGCAGTTGGTCTGCATCGAGCGAGATGACCCATTCGTTGCACTCATGCTCAGCCATGTCCAAGGCCCGCTTGGCCTCCCAGTTGCCCAAGGTCTCGCCACCGCCGATGACGGCAAGCCGCTCGTCGGCACGAAGCTGCGGGGCTCGCACCTTCAGGCGAACAGTGCGTTCGAACGACTCATCAGAACTCATCCGCCGCTCACGGGCAAAGACGCACTCAGTAAAGGCCGACGAATAAAGATAGCTGTCATCGGGAATGTCGAGCCAGTGGTCGTAGACCATATAGCGCGACGCCTTCGTAGCAGGGAACTCCAAACGATGAGGCTCCACCAGCCACTCGTGGCGATACACACTCTCGCCCCGGCGCACCGAGTAATAATAGTCCATGTAAGTGCCTGCCTGCACTGCCTGCGACAGCTCATACGTCCAGTGCAGCCCGTCGAGAGTACCCATCTTGTACAGTTCAGTACTTCCGTTCTCTCCCATGATGTTCAGCATCAACTCTTCGCCGAACGTCGTCTGATACTCTAAGTTAAATAGGATTTTCATACTTTCAGTGTTTTTAGCTTGGTGCAAAAGTACTAAAAATAATAACCCGCCGTTCACCGACGGCGGGTTATTGCAGCATTATATTGTGCAAACGTTTGCATCCTAACCTTTCTTGTCCTTGATGACGAAGACGCAGACAGAGCCCAGCAGGAACAGGACACCGGCGACGATCATCATCGTCGACTGGTGGTGGCCGACGAGCGACAGGATGGTACCGCCACAGATGGCAGCAACGATCTGGGGCACGCAGATAGTGCCGTTGAACAGTCCGAGGTAGGCTCCCATGTGACCATAGCCCTGCAGGGCGTTGGTGACGATGGTGAAAGGCATGGCGAGCATGGCGGCCCAGCCGCAGCCAATAAGCAGGAAGGGAATGATCTGCAGATACTTATCAGGACAATAGGGGATGAGCAGGAAGCCCAGTCCGCCGAGCACAAGGCTGACGCTGTAGGCCATCTTCACATTCTTGAAGCGCGGCAGGAGCGTAGCCCAGACTACACTGCCCATAGCCTGGATGGCATAGAGCACGCCCGTCCAGTTGGCGGCCTCCTGATAGTCACTGGTCGCCGGGTCGATGGTTCCCCAGACGGTCTCGGAGACGGCATCGACGACATAGGTCCACATATAGAGCATGCCCGCCCAGCAGAAGAACTGCACCAGTCCGACCTTCCAGAACGTAGAGGGGGCGTTCTTCAGCAGGGTAATCCAGTTGGCCGACTCCTTCTTCTCCTCAGAGACAGGGTTATATTCACGGTATTCCTGCGGGTTCCACTCCTTTACCTTCAACGTCGTATAGATGACACAGATAATCAGGATGGCTGCGCCGATATAGAATGACCAGATGACCGTGTCGGGTACGACGCCCTCGGCAGCTACGTTGCTCAGGCCGATGGCAGCGAAGATGTAAGGGAAGAGAAAGCCCACGACAGAGCCGGCGTTGCAGAGGAACGACTGGATGCTGTAGGCCTTGGCTTTCTGCTTCTCGTTGACCATATCGCCGACAAGCATTTTGAACGGCTGCATCGCCATATTAATAGATGTGTCGAGCAGCATCAGGGCAAAGAGTCCAAAGATGAGCGCCGTGCCGACGGCCATGCCGAACGAGCCGGCATTGGGCAGCAGGCACATCACGGCCACGGCGGCGGCAGCGCCCACAAAGAGGTAGGGAATACGGCGGCCGAAGCGCGTCCACGTGCGGTCGCTGAGTGTCCCGACAATCGGTTGCACAAGGATACCCATTAACGGCGGGAGTATCCAGAAGAACGACAGCGAATGCGGGTCGGCACCGAGGGTGCGGAAGATGCGCGAAATGTTTCCACTCTGGAGTGCATAGGCTATCTGCACTCCGAAAAATCCGAAGCTCAAGTTCCAGAGCTTCCAGAATGATAAGTCAGGTTTTTGTTTCATATTATTTTATCTTGTTGTTCCTCTTATTATCAGTCGTGTACGCACGATACGCTTCTCAACCTTCTCGATAGGCGAGCGGCCCTCCACCTTGTCGATGAGTATTTCGGCGGCCTCCTCCCCTACCCGCTTGCCGCGCTGTTCGACTGTGGTCAGCATCGGGTCGCAGGCCACGGCACGCTGACCGTTGGTGAAGCCGCAGATAGAGATGTCCTCGGGCACCCGCAGCCCCATGCGCTTGACGGTGTAGAGGATTCCGATGGCCGTGTCGTCGTTGACGGCGAAGAACGCATCGGGATAGCGGTCGCCGTCGAACATGTCGGGCGTTATCAGCTCCGCATCCTGACGGTTGTCGCAGATGCGCATCAGCTGCTCGTCGAAGGGCAGGCCGCGCTTCAGCAGCGCATCCTTGTAGCCGTTGAAACGGTTCTTCGAAATCTCCAGCTGCATCGGTGAACCATAGAAGGCAATGCGCCGACAGCCCGTCTCTATAAGATAGGTCACGGCATTGAAGGCTCCCATATAGTCGTCGACAACGACGCGGCTGGCGTTCACGCCGGTACAGATGCGGTCGTAGAAGACGATGGGAATCTGCGAGTCCAGCAGTTTCTGGAAATGGTCATAGTGGCGGGTGTCCTTAGCTTGCGACACGATGACGCCGCACACCTTCTGACGGTGGAACATCTCACAGATGCGGGCCTCGCGCTCATACTGTTCATTGCTCAGCGCCACCATGATGTAATAGCCGTGGGCCATCGCGGCCTCCTCGATGCCGGTCAGTATGCTGGAGAAGTAGTAGTGGGTGAACTCCGGCACGATAACACCAATAATCTTCGACGAAGCCACGCGGCTGTGGCGCAGAGCCTCGCCGATGACATTCGGATAGAAATTATGTTCGCGCGCAAACTGCTGAATCACCCTCCGCCTCTCCTCGCTGATGCGGGGCGAGTCCTTCAAGGCACGCGACACCGTTGCAACGGAGATTCCAAGCTCCTTTGCAATGTCCTTCATCGTCATTGGTGCACTCTCTTTCATGCCGGTTTTTAGTTTGCAGTGCAAAGATAGGCAATTTCAGCATCCGCCGGTTTACTATTAACAAAGAATGCGCGCGAAGCGGCGTGCAAACGTTTGCACTACCATAATAACGAATTTAATCTTAAAAAAGTACATCGAAAGCAAAAGAAAACTACCTTTGCAGCAGAATTTTAGCTAAAACTATAATCAAACTAATTAAAATGTAATGATGAAGCAGGTAAACATGAAGATTCCGTTCAGGATGCTGGCCTTGCTATTGGGCCTGTTCCTGTCGGTAGGAGCCTTTGCACAGCAGATTGCCGTGAAAGGCCATGTGAAAGATGCCAGTGGTGAGGACGTCATCGGCGCTACCGTGCGTGTAGCAGGTACGCAGACGGCCACCGTCACTGACTTCAATGGTGTTTTCACTCTCAGCGCCAACCGGGGAGCCACCATCACCGTGAGCTACGTGGGCTACCAGACGGCCACCGTCGCCGCAGCCCCGACGCTGGAGATTACACTCGAGGAAGATGCCACGACGCTGAACGACGTTGTGGTCATCGGTTATGGCGTTGCCAAGAAGAGCGACCTTACCGGTTCGGTGACGGCAATGAAGCCCGACACGAAGAACAAGGGTGTCGTTGTCAACGCTCAGGATATGATGCAGGGTAAGATTGCCGGTGTGAACGTCACCTCGAATGACGGTACGCCCGGTGGTGGTGCCACCATCCGCATCCGCGGCGGCTCGTCGCTGAATGCCAACAACGACCCGCTGCTGGTCATCGACGGTGTGCCTATGGACAACAACGGTGTGAAGGGTGTTTCCAACCTTCTCGCAACCATTAACCCGCAGGACATCGAGACCTTCAACGTGCTGAAGGATGCCTCGGCCACGGCCATCTACGGTAGCCGCGGTTCTAACGGTGTCATCATCATCACGACGAAGAAGGGCCGCAAGGGTCAGAGCATGCAGGTGTCTTACGCCGGCAGTTTGACCATCAGCACCAACAAGAACACGCTCGACGTGATGGATGCCACACAGTATCGCAACTTCATCAAGGACATCTGGGGCCAGCAGAGCGATGCCTACCAGATGCTCGGTACTGCCGACACCGACTGGCAGAAGGAGATTTACCGCACGGCCATCTCGCATGACCACAACGTCACGCTGTCGGGCTCGTTCAAGGAACTTCCCTACCGCGTCTCGTTGGGTTATACCGACCAGCAGGGTACGCTGAAAGGCTCCGACTTCAAGCGCGTGACGGCAGCCGTTAACCTGAACCCGTCGCTGCTCGATGACCACCTGACGCTGAACCTCAACGGCAAGGGCATGTTTGCCCACTCGCTGTTCGCCGACGGCGGTGCTGTGGGCGCAGCCTTCCGCTTCGACCCGACGCAGGATCCTTATGCTTACACCTCGCCTTACCACAAGGCCATGATGGGCGACAAGGTCACCCAGACGCTGAACAACTTCGGCGGATTCTTCGAGTGGCCCACGGCTGGTGCCTACGGCGACGACTCATGGCCCTACACCTACGAGCGCAACGCCACGAGGAACCCGCTGGCCATGCTCGACCTCGTGAAGGAGTCGGCCTACAGCCGCGCCTTCATCGGCAGCGCCGACGTTGACTACAAGATTCACGGTTTCGAAGACCTGCGCCTGCACCTGACGCTTGGTGCCGACATCTCGAAGGGCCGCCAGCACCGCATGGGCAGCCCCATGTCGCCCCAGTACACCTACTACGGCAGCTACGGCGCCGAGGAGATTACGAAGCGTAACCTCTCGCTGTCGACCTACGCTCAGTATTATAAGGACTTCGCCAAGGTTCACCACTTCGACATCATGGGTGGTTACGAGTGGCAGCGTTTCTGGCGCTCTCAGCACAACGACTACATCGGTTACTACCCCTCGACGGCAGGTGCCAATGCCGGCAAGGAGCGCGACCACACGCCCTACAACTTCAAGACTGAGAACTACCTCGTCTCGTTCTTCGGACGTATGAACTACATCTTCGACGAGAAGTACTACCTGACAGCCACCATCCGCGACGACGGCTCCAGCCGCTTCGAGGACCACTGGTCGCTGTTCCCCTCTGTGGCACTGGCCTGGAGAGTCAAGAACGAGGACTTCCTTAAGGATGTCGACGCCCTGAGCGACCTGAAGCTCCGCCTCGGCTGGGGTAAGACCGGACAGCAGGATGTGAACAACGACTACGCCTGGATTCCCACTTACTCGATGTCGACGGGCACCAACGGCTTCTATCCCATCACGGGCACCGGCGTGCTTTACCGTCCCGACAACTTCACGCCCGACCTGAAGTGGGAGACCACCACTACTTATAATATAGGTCTTGATCTGGGCTTCCTCAACCAGCGCCTGACGGCCAGCGTCGACTGGTACTATCGCAAGACCACCGACCTGCTGAACTATGCGCCCACCGTGGCCATGTCGGCATTCCGCAACCAGGCCTGGCAGAACATCGGTTCACTGAAGAATACCGGTATCGAGGCCACCATCGGCATCAAGCCCATCCAGACCAAGGACTGGTTCTGGCAGATTGACTACAACTTTACTTATAACAAGAACGAGATTACCGACCTCTCGGGTGTCTCTACCGACGGTGCACCGGTGCCTAACACGGGTATCACTATTGGTACCGACAAGTACCTGCAGTACCACCAGGTTGGCAAGCCTATGAACTCGTTCTATGTCTTCCAGCAGGCTTACGACCAGAACGGCAAGGCCATTGAGAACGCTGTCGTCGACCGCAACAGTGACGGACAGATTACCGACGACGACCGCTACTTCTACAAGAGCCCGGCAGCCCCCGTCACGATGGGTCTGGCTTCGCGCTTAGAGTATAAGAGCTGGGACTTCGGCTTCTCGCTCCGCGCCAGTTTCGACAACTACGTGTTCAACAACATCGAGTCGGGTCAGGCCAACGTGCAGCCCAACGAGGTGTGGGCCCTGTCCACCTATCTGGGCAACCGCCCCATCAAGGCAGTAGCTGAAGGCTGGCAGACCTACGATCCCACGGCTCTGCTCTCCGACCGCTATGTTCACAACGCCTCGTTCCTGAAGTGCGACAACATCACCCTGGGCTACTCGTTCAGCGACCTGCTCAAGTCGGGCAACTACCACGGTCTTTCCGGCCGCGTCTATGCTACGGCCAGCAACGTGTTCACCATCACAAAGTACGACGGTCTCGACCCGGAGGTGTTCAGCGGCTACGACAACGAGATGTATCCGCGTCCGCTCTCCTTCATCGTCGGTCTTAACCTGAACTTCTAAGACAAAGCAAATCGAAAATCGAAAATAAGTAAATCGTAAATAATCATGATGAATATCAGATATTTCAAGACAATAGCCCCTGCAGCAGCCTTGCTGCTGACAGTAGGCCTGAGTTCGTGTACGGGCGACCTCGACGTCACACCCATCAACCCGAACCTTGCGCTGGAATACGATGCCGACGGCCTGTTCAACAAGTGCTATGCCAACATAGCGCTGCAGGGCAACGGCGGCGCCAACGGCGACTGCGACATCGACGGTCTCGACGGAGGTACGACAGGTTTTGTCCGCCAGATGTGGAACTCCAACGAACTGACCACCGACGAGGCCCTCTGCTCGTGGGGCGACAACGGCATCCAGCAGTTCTGCTACAACACCTACGATGCCAGCCATCCGATGCTTAACGGCTACTACGCCCGACTGACCACTGGCATCTCCTACTGCAACCAGTACCTGAAGGTGGCTGGCGGCCAGGATGCCACTAAGACGGCCGAGATACGCTTCATCCGCGCCTTCGAGTACTATCTGCTGATGGATGCTTTCGGAAACATTCCGTTTGCCACCTCGCTGACAAATCCTGAGTACAAGACGCGCAAGGAAGCTTTCGACTGGATTGAGAGCGAAGTGCTCGAACTGGAGCCCGCCCTCGCCGACGCCAAAGCCAAGAAGTCGACCGACGCCACCTACGGCCGCGTCGACAAGGCTGCTGCCTGGGTGCTGCTCATGCGCCTCTACCTCAATGCCGAGGTCTACACCGGTACGGCCCAGTGGCAGAAGGCTGCCGACTATGCCAAGAAGATTATGGACAGCGACTACCGTCTGCTCACCAAGGGACAGAACGGCTGGAGCGCCTACCAGATGCTCTTCATGGGCGACAATGGTGAGAGCGATGCTGCCTACGAGGGCATCTTCCCCATTCTCTGCGACGGTCTGAAGACCACCAGCTGGGGTACCTCGCTCTTCCTTATTGCCTCGACCTTCGACGGCGGCATGCACGCCAACCCGAGGGACGACAACGAGGCTGCCACCAACGGCACGCAGGAGAAGTGGGGCGGCAACCGCGCCCGCATCGACCTGGTGAAGAAGTTCTTCCCCGCAGGTGACGCTCCTCAGATAGCCTCATACGACATGACCGCTGCTGCCGGCGACGACCGCGCCCTGTTCTGGGGTATCGACCACACGCTCGACAACGAGAAAGGCTTTGCCGGCGACTTCTCCGACGGCTATGGCGTGGCCAAGTTCATCAACTACAAGTCTACGGGAGCAGTCGTGCTGGGTAGCGATGCTCAGTTCCCCGATGCCGACTTCTTTATGTTCCGCGTGGCCGAGGCCTACCTCAGCTATGCCGAGGCAACGGCCCGCCTGAACGGCGGCAACGCCACCAGCGAGGGTGTTAACGCCCTGAACGCCATCCGTGGCCGCGCCAACGCCTCGCACAAGTCGAGCTTCACGATGGACGAGATTCTCGACGAGTGGAGCCGCGAGTTCTACTTCGAGGGCCGTCGCCGCGTCGACCTCATCCGCCACGGCAAGTTCGGCGGCGACAACAACTACAATTGGACCTGGAAAGGCGGCGTGAAGAACGGTCGCAACTTCCGTGCCTCGCGCAACATCTTTGCCATCCCCGCCGCACAGGTGAAGGGTGCCATCATCCAGAATCCAGAGTATTAAACCATTTAAAAGACAAAGAAAGATGAAAAATATATTCAAGTCAACACTGCTGCTGCTGAGCACCGTGTTCCTGTTCGCTGCCTGTGCAGACGACAACGACTCAAATCCGACTTTGCTGAAGCCCACGACCTTCGTGCTGAACGCGACGCCTTACGCCGCGTCGGTCATCGACCTGGCTACATCGACAGGCATACCCTTCACATGGAACCAGCCTGACTATGGATTCCCCATCGTCACGCAGTACCAGTTCCAGGTTGGTGTGGCAAAGGGCGACGCCCAGCAATTTGCTACCATCGACGACGTATTCACCACGGCCAGCGGCATCTTGAACGCCAACAAGGTTGCCAGCGCCATCAACGAGCTGATGGGATGGACTGAACTGACCGAGGAAGAGGCTGCCAAACTGCCTGCCACTGTGAGCACGCTGGTGCGCCTGGCCGCTCATACCGCCGGCACCGACACCATCTTCTCGAACACTGTCTCGCTGACGCTGGTGCCCAGCCTTGTTGTGGCTCCGTCGTTCCCCGAGTTCATCTATATGATGGGTAACTTCAACGGATGGACCGATCCCGTTGCCCTGCGCAGTCCCGCCCAGGATGGCCTCTACAGCTGCTTCAACTGGCTCGACGGCGGTTTCAAGTTCCGCCCGAACGAGAACAACTGGGACGGCGACTGGGGACAGGATCCCGCTGGCGCATACGGCACCCTCATCGTCGACGGCGAGGAGGACTGTAACGACGCAGGCAAGAGCTTCCCCGACCAGGCTCAAGTTCCCGGCTTCTTCAAGATTGATGTCGACATGACCGCTATGACGTGGGCCATCACGCCCATCACGTCAGTCAGCATCATCGGCGGCTTCAACGGATGGGGCGGCGACGTAGAGATGACCTACAATACCGGCGGTGGCTACTGGGAGGTAACGACCAGTGAGGTGGAAGGCGAGTTCAAGTTCCGCGCCAACCACGACTGGGCCATCAACTGGGGCGGCACAGCCGACGCTCTGACGCAGGACGGTTCGAACCTGAGCCTCGATGCTGGAACCTACACGTTCAAACTCTATATCACTCACGAGGGCAACAGCCACGTTGAAATCACACAATAACCCAAAACACGTAGTAAGCAAATGAAAAAGATATTGTTTTTTGCAGGCATTGCCCTCCTTGCGGCAAGCTGCACAGAAGACTATGCCGACTGGGCCGGCCTTCAGCGCAATGCCGCTGAAGAGGCCAAGACCGTGACTATGAAGGTAACGCCGACGGCCGGCGACATCAATCTGGCTGCTGCGGGTGATTCCGTACAGCTGTTCGCTCCATCTGTAGCCATCAGCGACGAGGCCACCACCACCTTCAACGTCAACCTGACCACTGGCGAGGAAGGCTCCAGCGTCGTTTCGCTGGTAGCCGACAATGCCGGACGGGTGCTGAAGAGCGAGCTGCAGGACGCCGTCGTGTCGTTCTACGGCGCACGCCCCGTGCCCCGCGCCATCAGCATGGCCATCGCTGCCTATACGATGGTCAACGGCCAGAGCATCAAGAATGTGGCTTCGGGTACCCTCAGCGTCATTCCCGAGGCTCCCGAGGTTGAGCAGGCCTATTACATCACTGGCAACATCAACAATTGGGAAAATGCCGACAAGACCTACAAGGTGACCAACGACGGCAGCGACCCGTACGCCAACCCGACCTACACGCTGCGCCTCGCCGCTCCTGAGAACGGTGGAAACATTGAGTTCAAGCTGACGCCGGAGTCAGGCCTCGGCGGCGACTGGAGCAAGTGCCTGGCCGCCGGCAGCGAGGAGGGCAAGTTCAACTACAACAACGATGGTGGCAACCTGGTCATTACCGCCGTTCCCGATGCTGTCTACTACGACCTCGTGTTCAACATGCTCGACCAGACCTGGAGCGTCAACGCCCTCGTCATCAACATCGAGCAGGCCTACTACTTCACCGGCAGCATCAACGGCTGGAACAACACCGACACCACCTACAAGCTGACCAACGACGGCAGCGACCCGTACGCCAACCCGACATTCACCATGCGCATCCCCGCTCCCGAGGATGGCGGCAACGTCGAGTTCAAGATGACGCCGGAGTCAGGCCTCGGCGGCGACTGGAGCAAGTGTCTGTCGGCCGGCAATGCCGACGGTGCCTTCGCCTACAACAACGCTGGTGGCAACCTGGTCATCAACGCTGTCGAGGGTGCCAAGTTCTACGACCTGACCTTCAACATGATGGATCTCACGTGGTCGTACAAGGCTGTCAACTTCAACCCGTTCATCTACTTCATCGGTGCAACCGACGGTTGGGCCAATGCCGAGCAGAAGCTGGCGCTCACTGACGAGAGCGGCATCTACACGGGCTACATCTACTGCGCCGATCCTAACGGCTGGGGCAACAAATTCAAGTTCCAAAAGCAGGCAGGAAACTGGGATACACAACTCAATGCTGATAGTATGACGGGGGGCATCTCTGGTGATTTTGCAGATTCTGGCGATGGTGACCGCAACTTCGAAGCTAAAGCTGGCGAGGGTGTCTACTACATCACTCTCAACTTGGCCAACAACACGCTGAACGCCCTTAAGGTCGAGAAGATGGGCATCATCGGCGACTTCAACGGCTGGGGAGGCGACGTGGAAATGACGTGGAACGCTAGTGACTACTGCTTCGAAGCAACGAATGCTGGTGTAAACGCCAACGGCTGGAAGTTCCGTGTCAACGCCGACTGGGGTATCAACCTCGGTGGAACTATTGACAACCTGGTTGCCAATGGTGACAATCTGAGCGTCGCCGGTGGCACCATCAAGCTCTACCCCACTCGCAAGACCTCTGACAACATCTACTGCACGGTAGAATAATCTGAAACACCCCTAACTGCAGACGGGCTACTCTGAAGCGAGTGGCCCGTCTGTTACTATTCAGAAGAAAAACGAACTACTATGACTAAGAAAGAACTACTGAAACACCTCATCACCGTCTGCCTGCTGACATTAATGGCTCTCACCGCCACTGCCGACGACAAGTTGACGGAGCATTTTGAGACCGGACTGCCCACGTCGGCACCGGCTGCCGAGACCACCGCAACGCTGGCATCAGGCAACTGGCGGGTGAAAGGCGTGGCCGGCAAGAAAGACAACAACAGCCTGCGGGCCGCCATGAGCACCGACGGCTACCTCGTCACGCCCCCACTCTGCCAGCCCGGCCGCATCACGTTCAGC
>JAEEGJ010012347.1_pt1 | contig 21196 bp, 17 predicted proteins | sample 8958761 | NCBI WGS metagenome assembly JAEEGJ01 (sample SAMN16246546, study PRJNA631951) | gut metagenome | biome: gut microbiome; feature: rumen; material: RS-attached | host: Bos | place: Iran: Karaj | collected 2018-10
TTCTCGGTCGGTTTACTCAGGACGGGCGGCTTACTCCAGAAGGTCGTTTACTCTAGTCTTTCTGCCGCGCGTCCAAAGCCAATACGTACTGTCGTGCCTTCGTTCGGGCGTGACTCTATTTCTATTGAATGATTTAAGTTATAACAAATTCTCCGGCACAAATAAAGCCCTATTCCCGACGAATGGCTTTCTCCGCGTCCGTTTCTGCCTGTGTAGCTGTTCTCAAAGACGCGCGGCAAATCTTCCGGGTTTATACCGATTCCAGTGTCGCGTATACAGAGCGTGTCATCATTCTCGACAAAAATGGAAACAGAACCTTCCGGCGTGTATTTGAGCGCATTTGAAAGCACCTGCTCAAGAACGAACGAAAACCACTTAGCATCAGTAACAATTTTCTTGCCGCACTCATTGTAAATAAGCCGAAGGTGTCTGCTTATGAACTCGCCGGCAAAACCCCGCACGGCGGATTTTATAATATCATCAAGTTCATGTTCTTTTATAACATAGTCCGTTGTCTCAGACTCAAGCCGGATAAACGTAAGAGCCATGTCCACATACTGCTCTATACGGTGTAATTCGCGCCCCAAATCGCGGGCCAAATCGGCTTGGAGCCGTGCGGAAGAAGCGGAATTCTCGTTCTGGAGCATCAGTTTCATCGCTGTAATCGGCGTTTTCACCTGATGCACCCACAGACTGTAGTAATCCTGCATGTCGGCGTACTGCGCGTCTTTCTTCGTATTAAGTTCCGCAATATTGGCGGAAAGGATGTGCAACAATTCTGCAAAATCGCCTTCGCATATTGTCCGCGTAGGAAGCGACTCCGGCAGCTCCGGAACGCAGTTTTTCAAATCCTGCAAATACTTGTGCCGCTTTTTTTCAGAACTGAACCGCACGGCAATCACAATCAGCGAAAACACAACGCATACAACAGCCGGATAAATCACTGCCATAACCGGAATGTGATACAGATAAAAAGTCACGCTGAAAAAAAACGCGCTCACAAAAAACACTATGAAAAAAGACTTATACTGGCCAATATACTTAAGGAAAAACTTCATCAGAACCATCCGCAAACTTTGCCGAATCGCGCTATTTAACTATATACCCTTCACCGAACTTTGTCGCGATAAAATCAGGCAGCCCTTCCGCCTCCAGCTTTTTCCGAAGCCGTCCGACATTGACGGAAAGCGTGTTCTCGTCAACAAAGCAGTCCGTCTGCCACAACGCTTCCATAAGCTTTTCGCGACTCGTAACACAGCCCTTGTTCTGCATAAGCGTAAGCAGAATGCGGTATTCGTTTTTTGTAAGCTCAATGCGCTTTCCGTTGTACAAAACGGAATTTTCGCCCATATCAAGGATTACGCCTCGATGCTCCATAACAGGAACAGAAGCCGCAAAATCGTACGTCCGCCGCAACAACGCCTGAATTTTCGCCATCAGCACGTTCTGGTCGAACGGCTTCGCAATAAAGTCATCGCCGCCCATGTTCATTGCCATAATGACGTTCATGTTGTCTGATTCAGAAGAAATAAAGATTATCGGCACGCGCGAGAATTTGCGGATTTCCGTGCACCAGTGAAAACCGTTGAAGCACGGAAGCTTTATGTCGAGCAAAATGATGTGCGGTGAAAAATCGGCTACTTCGACGGCGACATTACGAAAATCGTGGACTGTGCGCGTCTCCATATCCCACATCGTGGCTTGGTCGCAAATAGCGGATGCAATTCCTGTATCGTCTTCTATGACGAAAAGTCTGTACATACAAATCCCTGAATGCGCAAAATCTTAAGCGGGGCGTTGCGGGGCTGGCGTTTGAAGCCCCGCACAAGGGGGTAGCCCGCAACGACGTGCGGGCGAGGGGGATTTGCCCCCTACCTTAATTCTTTACTTCGGCAGTCTGCCCCGGAATACCAAAGCGGCTCAGCGGCAAGAAGCGCAGGTTCGGTGAACCAAGAATTCGGTCCTCGCTCACATACTGCGGATCAACATTCGACTTATAATATACGGAGTACGGGTCAAATTCCGTTATAGGAATTGTTTTCTGGTCATAGGAATGGCGCATATCGAGCGAGTTGAACCGGTTGTCGCCCATCATAAAATAATTGCCTTCCGGAATATACTGCGGATTTCCGTCCGCGTCGTTCGCCGGGAACACTGGCATATTGCGGCTTTCGTTCAGCACAGCGTACAGAACATAACGGTTCGCTTCCGTCAACAGATTTGTCCGCGTAAAATCGGTGCTCCGAACGGAAACTCCAAGCCCTTCAAGGTTCATTTCCGCACTGCGAAGAATAATATTACCCAAGCAGTTCTTTATCATTATGTTGAAGCGGAACATTGACTCATCATACAAGTTTCCGTTTATTTCAGTGTTTCCTGCCGCAACGGATTTTTCATAAACAGGAATCCACGACGTAAGGAATTCAGAAAGCCATTCCGCACCGCCCTTAACTGTAAGCAGCTTTATGAAAAGTGAATCAGCCTTGTTAAAAAGCGTCGTCACGTACATATCAGATTTGGAAAGGATATCGGTTGCGGCCTCTCCTGCAAGCGTCGGGTTTACAAGATTCCGAATTTCCAGGAACCGTTCAGCCAAGGCGCGGCTTTCGGCAGCTGCATCTGCGTAATTCAAGTTGCGGCGGGCTTCCTCAACTTCGAGCAGCGCGTCGTACATTTCGCCTGTAATCGGGATTGTCTCTACATTCTTAAGGAACTCAGGGGACAACGCAGAAACATTCCACTCTGCCCAAGTCGCATCGGCCTCAACAGGCTTGAAAACAGGATCCGCCGCTGTACGGCTGTAAAGAACGCCGTCCTGCAACATCAGCTGCTCGCCGGGAACACCGGTAACGCGCTTAACAAGCGGATCGGCTTTTTGCGCTCCGTCCTCGTCTACATTCAAGTTAACTTGTGTTAATGTAAGCATATACACAAGCGTCGAGACGAAGTTTTTTACCTCGCTTTTTTGGTTGTTCGCGTAATGCGGATTCCTAAAAACAACGATGTCGCCCCGGTCATAGGAGCGCAGACACGGAAGCCCGATGTTAGAAAGCGGGAACTTAGGACCGGATGTAGTTTTGAAAACAAAAACCCTGTCTTTTATAAGAAATTCAGGCACCATCGACTCTGACGGGATTTCGTAAAGCTGGAACACAAAAATGTTGAGCAGTGCGACCGTGAAAGCCGCCTGTATAAAGGCATCAATCCAACTGACAGTCTCTAGAAGAACCTTAACAACACCCTTCCGCTTCTTGGGCGGATTTGCTTCACGCTGTGCCATAAAAGCAGGATTATCCCGGCAAACACGCTTTTCTGAAAGATAAAAAGACGCAAAAATCGATGCCACAGTAAGCAGCACCCAAAGGATTACCGTAATTAGGTCATAACCCCATGATGTTCCGTTCTCGCCTGCGCGGCGGAAAACGAACGCCATCAACATAACGAAAGGAACATATTCGTTGAATTTGCGAAGGAAACCGACGTATTCAACATTACCGCCGCCAAGAAGAACTTTAACATTTACAAGTGCGAGCAGCACCGAAAACAGAATTGAAAGCGGGAATGCAAATACGGAAATATCGCCGACAAAATGAATCTGGAAAAAAGAAAACAGCACGCACAGCGCGGCTGAAGCGATATTAGCTATAACAAGTTTCTTTGAAATTGAAGTCGTCTGCACCGATTCTGACGGCGCAACGGCATTTGTATCAACAGTTTTCTTTGACATACAATAATTATAGCAAATTTCAAAAAAAAATGTTACAATAAAATCAGCAATGCCGAAAAAAAAATGCCACGGAGGTTAAAATGGAAAACTTAAAACTTGTCAACGTCGAAGAAGCCATGGCCCGTGTCGATAACGACAAAGAATTATATAACGATTTGCTCACAATGTTTTTTGAAGATCCTCAGTTCAAACCAGAGGATTTGGACAAGCTCGTTTCTGACGGCAAGATTCAGGAAGCGGAAAAGCTCGTACATCTGCTCAAAGGAATTGCAGGAACGCTCGGTGCAGAACTGCTTTTCGACGCAAGCCAGCGTCTTGACGACATTCTTAAAGGAAAAACGCAGGGCGATATTCCGGCGGGCAAAGACGAAGTAAACAGACTTTTTGCTGAGACAACCTCAGAACTGAAGAAAGTCCAGGCAACACTGTAGTTTCATTGGGTTTATGCATGTTCGGCGGCGTTTGCCACACAGAATTATTACCTTATGTCATTGCGTAGCGAGGAGTGTTGCGGAGTAAATCGTAGGGATTAAATCATTTGTGATGAGCGGGACGCAGACAAAAATTAAGGGGGGACCCCTTTAGGGGATGATACCTTAATTTTTGTCGTCGCTGGGACCCGCTCATCATATATTTGTAATTGTTTTTGCTCTCACCATTTACAAACCGTACGCACGGCGGAAATTTTCGCCGCATACCGCTTCAAGCTCGCTTACAGAACCCCCACGCAACTTAGCCGCAGCTCTGAAAACGGCAGGAAGCAATTCGGCGGCACTTTCTGCCGCATCGGTTTCCAAAAGCAGCCTGTCAGCCGGCAGTTGCGCCACACACTCCGCCGCATGTTTGCCGCCGCGAATAACCACAGTCTGCATTTTCTGCGCCCCATGTACTTCTGGATGCTCTCCGTTCTGAGTCGAGCCCACTTTCTGCACAAAACTTCCACCAAACGAAAAATACGCGTTTATGCCGCGCCACAACAAGCTTTCACATTCCGCGAGCGTTCCCGGATAAGCATGGAAAATAACTGAAGGAAGTTTTTGTAGGCGCGGCGCATACTCAAAAAAATACTGGATGCTGCGGCGGCAATGAATGACAAGTGGCTTTTCGTAGCGGGCGGCAAGTTCCATCTGCTTTTCAAACGCATGTAGCTGCGCCGGGAGCGCGGCTTTTAGCTCCGGCGTGTACAAGTCGATTCCGCACTCACCAACGGCCGCAACATCAGCAGCATTGTGCGCCAAAAGCTCTGTAAGCCATGAAAGCTGCGCATCAACATTCGCTGCGCCACCTGTTGCGTCCACCGAACCAGGTACAAGGCTCCACGGGTGAAGCCCGGCAGAAACAAGCGCGCGCCCCTCCCCAGATGCGGAACCGCCACCAACCACGCAAGTCCCTATGTCTGCGCTGTTCAAAACGCGCGTAAACTCCGCAGCACGCTTCCATTCCTCCGCGCTTCCGGCGCAAAAGCAAACCGTCTGCCCGCAAAAATCCGCCGCAGAGAACGTTTCCTTAAAATGCACATGCGCGTTTGTCAGCATATACTTTGCCTTGATTTTGCGTTAGCAAAATCGAATCCGTGTGGAATAAGTATCACTCCGTGGCGGAGACAATCGTCATGTGAAGGTTCTCCAAAAGATTCGCAGCGTCCTTAAGATTTTGCGCCGTATTGTTCACAGTGCTTGTAGAAGTCGAGAAATTCTCAATTCCCGAAGAAATCTGGCGGACCGTCGCAACAATCTGGTCAAACGCCGCGGACTGCTGGTGGATTATCTCCTTTATCTGGTTCGCAGATTCAACAGTGATTTCAGAAGAACTCTGAATGTCGCTGAATTTTTCCTTAAGCTTTTCGGAAAGTTCAAGACCTTCGCGTATCTTTTCCGTTCCGCTTTCCGACGTAATAATCAGATTATCCGAAGAATGCTGGATTTCCGTTATCTTGTCTTTAATCTGCTCTACAGAGTTCGTAATACCGGCTGCAAGGCGGCGGACTTCGTTCGCTACTATATGGAAGTTTCTTCCGCTGTTACCGGCGCTTGAAGCTTCCAGCTCCGCATTGAACGCAATAATACGTGTCTGGTCAGCAATATCGTTAATAATCTTTACGATTTCCCAAATGCTTCCGATTTTCTCACCGAGCTCGCGGATTCCAGAGATTGTCGAAACATTCGCTTCCGTAATCTCTGTCATCTTGTCAAGATTAAGCTGCAATGTCTCAAATCCGGCGTTAACGTTCTTTTCCGTACCTTCAGCAACATCCGTAACGTCTGCAATCTTCTCTACGATATTGCGTGTCTGCCTGTCCGTATCTTCCATTGTCGCAAGAATTTCTTTTACGCCGGTAGACTGCTCCAGTGAAGAAGAAGCCGTCGCCTGTGAAATTTCAGAAAGCTCGCCAATCGGCATAACCATCGTCTTCGCGATTTTTCTGATGTCGTCCAAAATCGAACGGAAAAGAAGAACAATCTGGTTCACAAGGTACATATTGTATGAAACTTCGTTCTCAAAATCGGTTGCGACAAGATCAACAGTGAAAATATCGTTCTTGATGATATGACGCATTGAACCCTGCAATTTGTCAGAAGAAGTAGAGATTCCCTTAAAGAACGAGTAAACGGAAAGAATGCCGATCATCATGTTTATTAAAAGGACAATTCCGATGCGCATAAACTGAGAGTTTTTAAGTCCATATTCACCATAGACGGCGGGAAGGAATCCTGATCCGGCAGAAATATTGTTGTAATAATAGACATAGAACAGAGCCATCGCAAGCAGAATGCTCCAAACAACAGGAACTGCTCCGTAAATTATAAAAGACCGCTGGTATGACGTACCGAACGCATATCTTTCTTTAAGGATTCTTTCATCAATTCCATCTTCCACAAGCATGCATGCATATTTTGAACAGATTCTGCGCGTATAAGAAAGCGCAAAAAGAGAAGCGACATAAGAGCCCAAGAACATAGCAAAAAGATTCACCATATTAAGCACAAAGTTCATGTCATACAAAAAGTGATACATCGCAGTCAGAATGAATGCGGTTCCTACGAAGAAAGTCGCCGTTTCAAGCTGCTTTCTCATTGGCATTCTATGGATCATCTTAAAAAGCTCGGTCCGTTCCTCGACATTCATGCCTTTAAGCTTGTATTCCTGTATTTTTTTGGACACTTTGCCCATCACCATGTGATTTATAACAGGTGATACCAGGAATTGGAAAACGACAATCAATATAAGTATGCCGAATATGACTAAATAATGACTCTTAACATCAAGATTCAGAATGAATATTGAATAAATCAACATCACTATACCGCAGGCGATATCTGGCACATAGCTCGCGTTCAAAAGTTCCTTTTCAAATGACACTGTTCCGTTTTTATCGTTCGTATTCATTTTTCCACCTCTTATTCTTCTTCTGGCTGCAGTTTTTTAAGGCTTTCAGAAATCGTACATAGATGCTGTGCCGAATCGCTGATTTTCTGCGTTGAGCTGGAGAACGATTCCGTTGTCTGCGCAATCTGCTGCAGCGTTATAACAATCTGCGCGAACGAAGCCGTCTGCTGCTCAATAATCTTCTTGATGTCCTCAGATGCATAATCCATGCTTTCGGAAGACTGCTTAAGCTCTTCGAAACGGGCGTTAAGCTCATTTATAATCTGGTTTCCGTCAACAATCTTTTTCGTGCCGTTCTGCGAAGAAAGCAGAAGCTCATCTGACGAATGCTGAATTTCTATGATGCGCTTGCGTATTTCTTCCGTTGACTGAATAGTGCTGTTCGTAAGACGGCGTATTTCGTTCGCTACAAGCGAGAAGTTTTCGCCTACATCGCCCGCGCTCGAAGCTTCCAGCTCCGCATTGAACGCAATGATGTTCGTCTGATCGGCAATTCCGTTTATAATCCTTGCGATATCCGAAATGCCGGATATCTTTTCAGTAAGCTTTTTAATGCCTTCAACAGTTATGTCGTTGGCAGCCTTGATTTCGTCAAGCTTCTGCATATTCTGCTTAAGGATGCCGAAGCCGTCCATAATGTTGCCCGTCGTCTTTTTCGCAACGATTGAAACCTCACCGATTTTTTCCGCGATATTCTTTGAAAGAGCGTCCGTCTCTTCCATTGCGGAAAGAAGCTCTTTAATTCCAGAGTTTTGCTCCAGCGATGTTACGGCTGTTTCGCGAGAAATAACAGAAAGCTCGTTACTCGACTCAATTACATCCATACTTATTTTCTGGCTTTCCTTTAAGATTTTCTGCAAAATCCCCAGAATTGTGTTAATAAGATGAATGTTGTACATAAACTCGTTAGAAAGGTCAGTCTTTTCGTACTGGACTTTGTGCAGATTTTCTTTGTTCATTCCGCCAAGAATGTTTTTCATATTGTGAACAGTACGCATCATCTTATTGAAAACAACACGCGCGAACACAAGATAAAAAAGTGCGCTTTCACCACCAACGACAATAAGGCGTTTTAACATGATGTCAACAGGCATATTTGACTCATAAGCACGCCATGCAAGAAGATAGAAATTCAATCCTATAAAAACGATAGGCACAAAAATACTGATGATCGCAAGCGTTTTGGATTTCATTCCGAATGAATGATATTTTTCTATTTCCACGCTTGAAATGCCTTTCTCGGCAATTTTGTAGGCATAGCGTGAGCAGACTTTTTGCAAAGCCCTGATAATTAAATAAACAGCCAGAAAATAAGCACCAAGATAGATATTAAATGCACACAAAAGGATGGAATCCGTATCTAGTTGTGCATTGTCAGCTACGATAGCAAGCCATATTGCACCACAGACAAGGAAAAACAAGAAACAAATAATTCCGATTGTAGTCGGCAAATTCACGAGTTGCTTCAAGAGCTTCGTTCTTTCCCGTACTGTTGACTCGTAAGTATTTATTTCAACGATATTCTCGCCAATATGATTTGAAACAAAATTGTTTCCCATAAATACGAGCCAAAAATAAATAAAATAGCAGAGGAAGGCACCCATGGCGACTGCTTCCCCAAAACTCTCTGTAGGAATATCGCCAAGCAAGAAACAGAAGGCAAGAGTTACAGTCCAGATAATTGCACCGGGTATTAAAATATTCGTAAAAATCTCATTACGAAAATAATTCCCGCTTAAAGAATCATCTTTTTGCTTCTTTTTCAGTTTTTCCGTAAATTCCGTCAGTTTCATACATTACTCCTGTTTTATTTTGAAGTAAGTGCTATCGCACCGTCCCAATTCTCTGGTTTGTTTACAGCAAACTCGGCACAACGTCCGAGCAGTAATTTTGCGGCTTTATCGTCCGGCATAATTTCAAGTGCTTTCTCAAAATAAGGAACAGCAAGGCTGAACGCACCTTCGTTATATGTTTTGAAGCCTTTTTCATATATCTGCATAAAGTCTTCCGGCAGCGGTTTGTCGTCAACTCTGTAAACTTGGACACTTTCTTTTCTTCCTTTAACTTTTACAGAATCAAGAAGCATTAAGTTTACAGAATCATCAAGCTCTTCCTTAACAGCCTGTGAAACAAGAATCTTCGCGCCATAAAGCTTTGTAAGACCTTCAAGTCTTGAAGCAAGATTCACCGTATCACCAATAACAGTGTAATTCGTTTTGTCCTCGCTGCCTATGTTGCCTACAATAACATCGCCGTAGTGAATTCCAATACCGATGTCGAGCTTCACCCCTTCCGGGAACTTAAGCTGCCCGCATGGAATTTGGTTAAGCTGAGCGCACATTTCAATAGCCGCAAGAACGGCTCTCTTCGCGTTATCCGTATAGCTGATCGGCGCTCCGAAAAGAACCATTACTGCGTCGCCAATGAACTTGTCTACCGTTCCGCCGTATTTTTTCACGATGTTTACCATCTGCGTAAAATATGTGTTCAAGAAGTAAACTACGTCCTCTGGCGAATTTTCTTCGCTTATGGAAGTGAAGTTTCTTATGTCGCTCATAAGAATAACGACATTGCGTTTTTCGTTGTTGTTCGTCTGCTGCTCGCTTTCGTCAGAAGTAAGCATGTCGTCAATAACCTGCGGCGGAACGAACTTCAGGAACGCAGAATGAAGCTTGCTTTCTGTAAGCGTTACCGCTGAAAACTGGATTGACTGCTGCAAAAGATAGGCAAGCGGCGGCAGAATATACTCTATTGAAGACTGAACTTTGTATGTGAAAAGCTTCTTTTTTGAAGAGGCTACGTGAAGCGTTCCTACGAACTCGTCATCTGTCTCGATTACAAAGTCGTAGTATGACTTCAGCTTGGAACGGTTTTTGGGGTCACATGGGACGATACCTGAAACCTCTTGGTGCACGTAAGTTATCGTGTGCTTTTTCTTAGCCTGCTGTTCGTACGAAGTCTTACAGATGTTCCAGAACTCCCCGGAAAGCCCTTCTTCAAGATACTCCGTTCCTGCCTTGTACACTTTTGTTTTCTGGCTGTCCAAAATAAGCGCAATTGCATCGTATTTACATGCATCGTAAATCATGGTGAAAAGCTTTTTAACGAGCGCGTCAGTGTCTTTTACGTATGAATAAAGCTTTATAACGTTGTTCGTCATCTGCAGGAACGATTCGCTTCTTTCCATTGCATTAACAATCCAAGAAGTCATTTCCTCTTCTTCAGACTGCTTCTGTGCTTCTGTCAAAGCTTCGTTCGCCCCCGCTTTTGAAAGCAAGGCTTTAATTCCGTATATGTCATTTCCGGCTTCATTAAAGAAAGAGTCTTCGTTAATGTAGCCGCTGTCCAAAAGCTCACTGATTGCATCGATAAGGCTTTCAAAGTTTTCTGCAGAGACTGAAAGCGTTTTGTTCGCGCCTGTAGACCTGTTCCAAAAGTCAAAAACGTCTTCGTCTGTAGAAATCAAAATGAACGGAACAGAACTTTTTGTAGAACCGTTCTTTATAATCTTACAAAGCTGAATTCCGTTTATTTTATCAAGGCTCTTGTCAGCGACAATCAAATCAGGCGCGTCATCGACTATCTTTTTGAGCGCGGAAAGTCCGTCCGTAAAAATTTGGGTTGAAAATCCCTTGTCACTCAAAGCCTTTGCTATTTGCTTTGAAAGAATGCGTGAAGATTCTGCTATGTATATACGCCTGTTATTCATGCAGCAGCTCCTTTACCTTTGCGGTCAGGCTTTCGCGCTCAAAATCAGACTTAACAATGTAGCCTTGTCCGCCAAGATTCTTTACTCTGTCGAGCGTATCGCTTTCAAACACGGAAGAAACCATAATAACAGGAATATCCTTAAGCTCTTCCTTGTGGCGCATATTATGAAGCAGAACGAAACCGTCCATGCGCGGCATTTTAACATCCGTAACAACAAGGTCAAACTTATGCTGCTTCATCTTTTCAAGCGCATCAATTCCGTCAACGGCAGTCGCGACGTTGTAGTTTTCTGCCTCAAGAATAATCTGCTCTATATGGCGCGTCGCATGCGAGTCGTCAACGACAAGAATCGAATGGATTTTTGGCATTTTGCGAACTTCAAGATTCTTTACATCATATACATTTATGACCTTAAAACGTTTCATCGTATCGGGGATGTTCAAAACCGGAACGATGCGGTAATCCTCGTCAAAAACAACGCCCTGCAAAGCCGTGAATTCCCGTAAAAGAGGCGGAACCGGCTTGATTACGACAGTGCCGTAATGAAGCACTCTGTCTACGATAACGCTTATTTTACGGTTCAAATATTCAAGGATGATGACAGAAACTTCATTTTTCATATCCGAATGCTTTGCAGAATTCGGAGTTATGATGTCAAAGTCAAAAACAGGAATAAGCTCGTTGTGAACGTTCAGAACAGGTCCGTGCTGGAGCTGCAAGAAATCAGATTTGTTGACCGTCAGAATTTCTTTTATATAATGCGATAAAATCAAATACGAGTTGTCAGAAACCGAAACAAAAAGTCCGTCTTGCGTTGCAAGGGATGCCGGCAGCGAAAGCTCGAAGGAAGTGCCTTTGTTAATCTCCGAATAAACAGAGATTTTTCCCTTAAGCTTGTCCATTTCTGTCCGCACTACATCAAGCCCTATTCCACGCCCGGAAAGCTCTGTAACCTCGTCTTTTGTAGAAAAGCCCGACGAAAAAATGTACTGCAAAAGCTCGGTTTCATCGGCATTCATAATTTCGTTAATCCGATCCGGGAAAACACGAAGTGCCTTTGCCCTTATCCTTTCGTAATCGATTCCGTGTCCGTCGTCTTTAACGGTAATATATATTCTGTTTGAAACCTGGCTTATGCTGATTGAAATTTTGCCTTTCTCGCTCTTTCCAAGCATTTTCCGTCTTTCAACAGACTCAATTCCGTGATCCAAGGAGTTTCTTACAAGATGCACAAGAATTGCCGGAAGTTTTTCAAGGATCGACTTATCAATTGTAATATCCGACTGCGGAATGTCAAACTCGATATTTTTGCCCATTTTAAGCGATTCGGAAAGAATGGAACGCTTTATTGGGCGCAGAATCATGTCGAACGGCAGCATCCGCAATGCAATGATGCTTTTCTGAATGTCTATGCTCTGGCTTTCAAGAACTGCTATGTTTTCGGAAAGCTCCTGGTAAGCCTGAAATTCAGAGTCATTTCCGCTTTTCTTCAAGAAATCAATTTCGTTTTTCAGCTTTATCTGCCGCATTATGAGCTTGTCGAGCGACTGAAGGATTGACTCAATTTCTGAAGTCTGTATTTTAATAGTCTGCGAGTCATGGAAAAACTCGGATGACTCGCCGCCGGATGATTCTGTGCCAGACTCTTCTTTTTCAGATTCTTCTTCAGAAGCAGAAGACTCGGAAGACTCGTTTTTTTCGTCTGATGCGGATGCTGCCGATTCTGCAATATCCGTGAAATCAGTCTCAAAATCCTCATCTTCCATTGCTTTGTCTATGTTTTTTATAACCTCATCATAAGCATCAAACGTTCCGTCATAGCCGTCTTCTATACTGTCTATGACTTTGTGCATAACGGTCAGAACGCCCAATAAAAGCTGAATCACTTTATGAGAGATTTCCGTCTGGTTACTCTGGATGTTCTTGAAAATGTTTTCCAGATGATTCATCACTTTTTCTATCTGGCTGTATTCCAGCATTCTGGAAGAGCCTTTCAACGTGTGGAGCAACCGCAGTATTTCTTCCAGATAAGTGGAATTTCTTTTTTCTTTTATCGCCAGAACCGCAATATCATCAAGAGAATTCAAGATTTCACGCGCTTCAGAAATGTAATCTGATATGAACAAAGACTTGTCAAGATTCATTTACTGCCTCCAGCATTGGTAAAAGTCTCGCAAAGCGAATAAATGTACGAAGGGCTGAACGAGTCAAGCGTAAAGTCATACCGAACCTTGCTTTTAGAAGATTCAAGCAGCTTTTTGCACTTCGTAAAACAAACAGTTGCCTGCTCCGTTCTTCCCATATCGCGCAGGACAATTCCGTGATAAAAGAACGCCGGCCAAAAGTCGGGCGAAAGCGTTTCTGCCGAAGCAAAGAACGTTTCCGCAGCATCTCTTTTGTCCGCATGGTATTCAATATAGCCCTGCAAAAAGAAAGAATACTTCTTGTAATTAAGCCCGCTCACAGCGCGTGCTATTGTCATGGCTTTCTCAAAACTGCCACGGTTTATCTCGGAGCAAATGGATTCGAACGTGCCCTTTATGTCAAAGGCGGAACTTTCCGTGCTGTTCGCCTGGTCATGAGAAGCGTGCGCGCTGTGCAGCCCTGACGCACCGGAATCGTCGACGCTTTCCCGCAAACTGCGCGCGCCATCGCCGCCGGTTCCCCCAACTCCACCCCGCTCGCTATGGTCATTAAGCCTGTTGTTTCTTACCTTCTCCACTTCATGACGAAGCTTTTCCTGCTTTATGTTTTCCTGTTTCTGCGCGGAATACCGCACAGCCGGCGATTCGCATTTTACTTCTTCATTGTGGCCTTTCACGAAATAATAGACTTGCTCGCGGTTCGTCTTATAAAGCCCGGCCGGAATGACGTTCCTGTCAATTGAACCGATTTCGTTCATCGAAAAGAAAAGATACCCGTTGTTTTTAAGCCGGTCAGCTATTTTTTTGCAAACCGAAACCCGAGTTTCTTTATCGAAATAGATGAACACGTTGCGCATAAATATTATATCCACATTATCAAAGAAAGGAAGTGACGTATCCTTAATCAAATTAAACTTGAACACGTTTATGCGGCTTAAAAAGTCCTGGCTGAAAATGATTTGGTGGTCTTTTTTCTGCGAATACGGCTCCAGAAGCTCATGATACTTCTTTCCGTCCGTGCGCAACGAAAAAGCCGAGTACCGTCCTTTATGAAGCGTGTTGAGCGCATCATCGTCTATGTCAGAAGCGTAAAGCGTAATGTTAATGTTCATTGAAAGAGCGAGCGCAAGGATTGATATAGGCTCTTCGCCCGTCGAGCAGCAGCATGTCCATAAAGTAAGGTTTTTGTCCGCGAACTTAGGGAAAATCTCGTTCTTAAGCAGGTCAAACTGCTTTTCTTCGCGGAAGAAGTACGTTTCGTTTACCGTTACAAGATTTATAAGCTCATCAAAGTCCGCAGAACCGGACGAAAGATTTTCGCAAAACTCTTGCGGCGTTATTCCACATTGAGCGGCTTTCTTTTCAACAAAAGCCGTCACCGCAGGAATTTGCGAATTTGCAACGTATATTCCCGAATAAGAGAGGATTTTTGAGCTGATGATGTCAATTAGTTTGCGATTTTCCATACTCTAAACCCTGGTTTTCCCCACAAGGCTCCAAAGCCGTTCTGAAATTTGCTCTAACGGAAGCTCTTCACAAGAGCCACCGTTTTCAAAAGCCGCTTTTGGCATTCCGTAAATTACGCTAGTTTCCCGGTTCTGCGTAATCGTGTATGCACCGAGCGATTTAAGCTTAAGGCAGCCTGCCGCGCCGTCAGTTCCCATTCCCGTAAGCACGACCGCAATACAACTTCCGCCAAGAACGCGTGCCGCGCTGTCGAACATTTTATCTACCGCCGGGCGCAAAAAATTCACCGGCGGGTCTTGGGTCAAAAGGATGCTGAAACCGCCCTCAAGATTAAGCTCAAAGGTAAGGTGCTCATCTGACGGCGCGAAATAGACGTGACCTGCTAACGGCTTTTTGTGGTTTTCCGCAAGGTGGACGGGAACAGAAGTTTCTTTTCCAAGCCAAGTGATAAGATTCTTGTCAAAAAAAGAATCGATGTGCTGCGTTATAAAAATAGGCAGCGGAAAGTTCTTGCCGATTCCTTTCAAAAGCTCGGCGAGCGTACCGGGGCCACCGGTTGAAACGCCGATAAGCACAGCCTTATAGCCCCGTCCGACAAAGCTTCTAGAAAGCTCCTTCAACGGTGGAGTGACGGTTCCGTCCTCATTTATCGTTGTTGCTGCCGCCGCGTTTGCCACAAGATGGTTTTCGAAAAGCACGGCAGATTTCACGTCATAAACCTGCTGCTCTAATAATAGAGCGTATTTTTCCATTTTCTGCGAAGAAAACTTAATGAACTCCGGCATTTCAACAAACTGAATGTTTTTTATCGTCGGAACATTCTTATCACCTTTCTCATAAAAAAAGATGGAAGGGATATTCAACGGAGCGTACAAGTCGGCAAGGACGCTCGAACCTTCACTGTCAAAAAGCCGTTTTCCCGCAATTACAAAATCGGGTTTAAGCTTACTGACTTCAGTTTGAAGCTCTCCGAAAGAGCCGGCTTCCCCAATCCATACAAGTTTTTTTGTTTTAAGCACTATTTCTTTTAATACAGAACGAACGACAGCCGAGGAATCAGCCACTATAACCCGAATCACTGAACTCCTCCGACTGCATCTTTAATGCCGCTTGTAATATGGTTAATTGCTTGTTTTACATCAAGCAGGAATTTTATCCTTTCGTCTTCAAAAATACACGCTAAAAGCCCTATTTTTTTAAGACAACCTGCATAATGATCCGGGAACAAAGCAAAATTGTTCAGCGGAACGGTGCAAACTTTACATTCCTGTCCCGTCACAAAAGAAACAGGAATATCGTCATCGCCTTGTAAAACCATCATTGTTTTTACATTAGCCTCACGCGGATTTTGAGCAAACGACGACGCAATATCATCAAAATTGAAAATTCCCGTAGTCTGGTCTTGTAAAAGCGATGTGTCCAAATCGTTTATGCTGACTGCAGAAATCACAAAATCACTTGGAATCAAAAAATCAATTTGAGGATACGAGATGCAAATGAATTTCTCAGGCTGATGCAATTTCTTTTCCTGCTTTATCTATAATCGCCTGGACATTCATAACAAAAACATCATCGCCGTTTATGTTAAGCGTTCCTTCGTAAAAATCGGAAAGTTCAGTATCCGAAAAATGAACGATGTCGTTTTCTGTCGCCGTAAAAAAATCTTTAACATCGCTAATGCGAAGGCACGTATGGCTTTCATCATTTATAACGATAAAAAGAAATGATTTTTGGGCTTCTTTTCCGTCCATAATGGCAGGATCAATAACGACATAAGGATCGCCATAGCGGTTTAAGACACCGTTCACATAAGTTGGAACAAAAGGAAGCGGAAACACTGTGGCATCGCGCAGGATTTCCTTAACTTTTCCGGCGGGCATTGCATAAAGGTTCTTTCTGTCAGCCTGATTGCCTATTGTAAAGATGAGCCATGTGGTTTTTTGTTCGGTATTCTGACTCTCGTTTTTTTCTTGTGCACTACTTTTTATAAGGGATAAAATCTCTTCAGCCATAATATAACTATTTTACAGGGAAAAGGCCGATTCAGCAAGGAAAAAATGGAGAAAAAGGGGGAAGAATCCCCCTCGGCGTCAATTCGGGCAAGCCCGCATTTCCGCCTACCCCCACAGCGGGGCAAAGAATCGTCCAGTTTCGCCCCGCAACGCCCCAGCTTTGTTTTTATCCTGTTGTTGACTTTTTTCACAATGGCTTGTAGAATCGCATATATTCACGGGTTCATAGCTCATCTGGATAGAGCAACTGCCTTCTAAGCAGTAGGTAGGGGGTTCGAGTCCCTCTGGACCCGCTTTTTTTATGCCCAAATCGGTTTCGCGCGGGGCTTGCGTGCGTTTTCAGTCCTGCGCCAGATTCGCGGATTCTACGCGCAGCGCACACTACATTCGCGCGACGCACGCGCCCGGCGCTATTTTCCCAAAACAGAAAAGCTTTCCACCTCGCTGCTGAACACAATGCCGCTTCCAGCTTTCTCTAAGCAGGGCAACGACTTGACCGCATCAAGAACAGCTTCTTTTTTGTCGGACGGCACAAGAATCATGAGCATTTCTTTTTCCGGCACAATTTCCATGCCGAAAAACTTTTCATCGCCTTCTTTTGCCGTACCGCGCGCAGAAAGTATCGTGCCACCGCCCGCGCCCGCCTTACGCGCAGCCGCCATTGCGTCCTCGGCATAACCTTTGTTCACGATTATATTTATCATCTCATAAGCGTTTGTATTCGCTGCATCTGCCATATTGTCATCTCCTGTAATACGATTTTTTTGCGTGTTTGTGTCGCCAGTGTTGTCAGCCTCACCGGGGTTCTGCGGGCGCGGAAAAACGGTTGCAGCTCTGTTTGTGTCACCAGTGCCGTTAGCTTCGTCGGAGTCTGTGCCACATTCCGCGGCTATTCGAGCGCTGCCGTTTATGTCGCCGCTCCTGAAAAAGGACGGAACAGCCACGGAAAAAACAACTCCAAAGTGCTTTTTGTCGGCGACGGCACTTTTTATCGCGTCAATCACAACCGCCGCAATGAGCTGCTCCGCGACGACAAGCACAATTTCCTTAGAGGTGTCGCCAAGCCCAAGCAACTGAATTATCGAGTTTGATGCCGTTCCTCGCCCCATAAGCACGGAACCACCGGCGGCTCCAGCCTTATTCGCGGCGGCAGTCACCAATTCTGCGCTGTTTTTGGGAACGACAGAAATAATAAGTCTATGCATCTAGCGCACCTCCTTTTTTACTCTTCTTCCGTTGATAAATAATGCCGAGCAACTGAATTGCTATAAGCGGCATCATTGCCACAAGCGCAATGACACCGAACGCGTCCGTGCTGCCGCCGACACTTTTCGACGCACCGAGCGTGAACGAAAGCACAAAAGTTGACGTTATCGGGCCGGATGCAACGCCGCCGGAATCAAAAGCAATGCCTGTAAAAAGCGGCGGAGAAAAAATCATAAGCAGCATTGCGGCGATGTACCCCGGAACGAGGATAAACTTAAGGCTGAAGCCTTCGACCGCCCGCCAAAGCGCAAGCCCAATAGCAGCGGCGGCACCGGCGGCAAGGAACACAAGGAGCACTTTGCGTTTTATTGTGCCCGAAGAAACTTGCTCAACCTGCTCCGTAAGAACCCAAACGGCAGGCTCCGCGCACACGACAATCGCACCTAGCACAAGCCCTGTGCATATAAGAAGCGCAAACCACCCGCCACCCATCGTTGCGGCTTTCGCGCCAAGAACCATGCCAAGCTCCGTCCCGGCAGGCATAAATCCGCCCTGTACACCGCACAAAAACAAAAGAAGCCCCACAAAACTGTATACAAGACCTATTATAACCCTGATTATCTGTCTTGCGGACATTTTTAGGAGCGTAAGCTGAAAAACGACGAGCATTAAGACAAGCGGGGAGATTGAAAGCAACGATTCAAGAACAATTCCGGGCATCGCCGCAGAAAAAGGCGCGAAAAAGCCGGTTTCTGCCACACCGCCAGACACAACAGCCGCGGCTTCTGAACCCGAAGCGACATCGCCTATAGCACCGCTACCGGCAAGAACAAGGGCATACACAAGAACTGCCATCACAGGTCCTACGGATGTAACTCCCGTAAGACCGAAGCTGCTTTTATCATCGGAGCGGACGGAAGAAACACCCAAACCGAGGGCAAGAATAAACGGAACAGTCATCGGGCCGGTTGTTGCGCCACCAGAATCGAACGCAACGCCCACAAACTCGTTTGGCACAAAAAACGCGACCGCAAACAACAGCGCATACGTAATGAGCAGCGTCAGTTTTATCGAAAGATTCATAACGGTGCGCAAAAGCCCAATCATTATAAAGAGCCCAACACCAACCGCAATAATCACAACAAGAGAAAGCTTGTTCACATGACTAAAAACAGAGCGTACCTGATCCCCAAAAACCTGGATATCCGGCTCAGCGACAGTGACCATAAACCCGATTACAAAAGCGACACCGACGAGCAGCGCCAAATTCCGCTTTTTCGTCAGTTCCGCGCCACACCGCTCACCCATCGGCTGAATACCCAAATCTACGCCCAGCAAAAAAACAGTCAACCCGATAATCAGCAACAACCCGCCAAAAACGAACCGACCAAGCATCATTCCGCCCATCGGTACAGCAGTGAAGCCCAGAATCAAGACAATCACCATAACGGGAACTACAGATATCGAAGTTTCTTTCAATTTATTAAGGATATTCACGATTTATTTATACCTGATTTACACGAAAAAAGAAAGCAAAAACAAAGTGCTTCTGCGCCACATGCTGCCACTGCGCGAAACTTTGCACTGGTTGTGCAAATGACAAGCTTTACCGCATTTGCAAAAAGCCTTAATTTTCAAGTAAAATAAGCGCATGAACCAAAATGAAATAAAAAAGACCGAAACTCGCGAGCCGACGCGCGAAATTGCCGAACGCCTTTTGGAGCAAGGTGTCGCCAAGAATCCCGGTCCGTGGCGCGAACACAGCATAGCAGTCGCACAGGCAGCGGAGAAAATTGCGCTTGCTGTTAACGAAAAACAAGGCGAAAAGCGGATGAACCCAGATCTCGCTTATATCTACGGACTACTCCACGACATCGGGCGGCAGGAAGGCCACACTTACATCGCTCACGTATATGATGGGTACCATTTTTTGAGCGGTCTCGGCTACAAGAACGCGGCACGAATCTGTCTTACGCATTCCTTTAATTTGAAGACAGTGGACGACTACATCGGAAAAATCGATATTACTGACGATAAGTTTGCAGAGCTTAAGTCGCTTTTGGATGCGGCAGAATTCGATGATTACGACAGGCTCATTCAACTGCTCGACTCCACTTGCGCCGCAGACGGAACGAAAAATCTTGAAGCGCGGATGGGCGATGTAAAAGCCCGGTACGGTTACTATCCCGAAGAAAAATGGAATAAGAATTTCGAACTGAAAGAGTATTTTGAAAAGCTTGCTGGGCGCGATTTTTACGACATGATTTAATACAGGGAAAAGGATGAAGGGGCGAGCCCGCCCCTACGCTCCAGCCTCCTCGGGCGAGCTTTCGCCCTGCGGTGTCTTCCGCTACCCCACCTCGCATAACTTCGCGCTCCGCGCTCGTAGTTTAACATCGGTGCGTTAAAGTCCCACTGTAAAAAAATCAGTTTTTCCAGTAAACTTAAGCCATGAACGATAATACAGACACAGTTTGCGTGGCGTCCCCCAGCGACCGCATCCTATACATAGACGATGACGTTGTCGTCGTAAACAAGCTCCCAGGCGAGGTTTGCTCGTTCGTGGACGGCGAAAAATCGGGAGATGCGCCGTATTTGCCGGACGTTTTCAGGGCCGCGGTCGCGAAAACTGGTGGCACCAGCGACAGTCACGGCGAGTTTCTTGAGTGCGTCCACAGAATCGACCGCCCAGTTTCGGGCTGTGTCGTCATGGCACGAAACAAACGCGCTCTTGCTGAAGTTTCCGGGCAGTTCACGAACCACACAACCGCAAGCAAAAAATACTGGGCGATTGTAGAGGGCGTAATTCCTGCAGGCGCGGCACCGGCGCTGCTCGAAGATTATCTTGTTTTCGACACAAAAAAACAAAAGACTTTCATTGTTAAGCCAGAAACCCGAAAGGCAAAAAAGGCGCAGCTTTACTGGCGTTGCGCCGGTGCCGGAGAGCGGTATAGCTTTATTGAAGTAGAGCTTCTTACAGGACGCACTCACCAGATACGCGCACAACTTGCACATGCCGGGCTTCATATAAAAGGCGACGTGAAGTACGGCGCGCGCCGTGCGGACACGTTGCCTGGAATACGGCTCCATGCACGAGAGGTCAGCTTCGTAACACCCGGCAAAAAACAGCTGATAAAAGTCGTAAGCCCACTCCCATCGCTCGACCCGCTGTGGACCGCGTGCGAAAACTGCCTGGGATGAGGGATCTAGTTACTCTATCCCAGCTGCATCCCTCATTCCACGGATTTCAGATTTCCAGCGTTCCACAAAATCCGCAGGAGCGATAGGACAAGCATTTGCGCCCATTGATAGAACCCATTCAAGAACCTTGACCGATTGCGACGTAGAAAAAGTGATAGTCGTTCTGTCTTCTTCATCCACATCATAAATTTCCTGATCATCTGCCCATACACAATCTTTTACGTACTGACGCGCATCACTGTAGAAATCAATTTCATAGTGAACGGCTTTTTCGCCTTTGAACGCGCCAAATCTTCCTCCGCTGCAACGTGATGAAAAATCAAAATTCTCAGGCAATTCAA
>JAEEGJ010012348.1_pt1 | contig 21194 bp, 19 predicted proteins | sample 8958761 | NCBI WGS metagenome assembly JAEEGJ01 (sample SAMN16246546, study PRJNA631951) | gut metagenome | biome: gut microbiome; feature: rumen; material: RS-attached | host: Bos | place: Iran: Karaj | collected 2018-10
AACTCCCGGAACTGTTCAACATTCTTAAGGGCGACATGGCTGTAATTGGCCCGCGCCCGCAGCTGGTGCGCGACATGGTCTTTATGACCCCGGAACAGCGCAAACGCCATACCGTACGGCAGGGGCTTAGTGGCCTCGCTCAAATTAACGGTCGTAACGTCGTTACCTGGGAAACCAAGATTGCCTACGACCTTGAATACATCAAGAAAATCACCTTCATGGGCGACGTGAAAATCATCCTCACCACGCTCAACAAGGCCTTCATCAAACGTTCCGACATCACCGAAGAAAACTGCGATACCGCCACCGACCTCGGCGACTACCTGCTGGCAAGCGGCCGCATTACCCGCGAAGAATACGACCGCGGACAAGAAGAAGCGAAAAGGCTTATTGCGGAGGCGGGGTAATGTCTGGCCTAGTCTCCATCATTATGCCGAGTTATAACACCGGCAAATTTATCGCAGAATCTATCGCTTCTGTGGTGGCACAGACTTATACGGACTGGGAACTCATCATTGTCGATGACGCCAGCACCGACAACACCGACGAAATCGTGGCTAAAGCGATACGTCATTGCGAGGAGCCGCAAGGCGACGCGGCAATCCTTGGTCGAATATGTTACCTGAAAAACGACCGCAACCGTGGTGCTGCCTACAGTCGCAACCGAGCCCTCCGCGAAGCGCGTGGCAAATGGGTTGCTTTCCTAGATAGTGATGATTTGTGGGCACCCGATAAGCTTGAAAAGCAAATAGCCTTTATGGAAAAGAATGGCTACGCCTTCAGTTACACGCGCTACGAGGAAATGGACGAGGATGAAAATCCGACAGGAACCGTCGTAAGTGGCCCTGCACACATTACAAAAACCGGAATGTATAATTACTGCTGGCCCGGTTGCCTGACTGTGATGTACAATCGTAAAGTTGTGGGGGATATCCAAATTGCAGATATTCGCAAAAATAACGATTATGCCATGTGGCTGAAAATCGTTCGCAAGGCGGATTGCTATTTGCTAGCCGAAAATTTAGCATCCTACCGCAAACGCACGGGATCTATCAGCAACCACAGCTATATGGCGCTCGTTAAATGGCATTACAAACTGTACCGCGAAGCTGAAGGGATGAGCTCGTTTTTTTCGCTGTTTAATACAGGCCGAAACCTCTTCTTTGGCGTGTGGAAGAAGATTAAGTACGTAAAACACTGAAAAAATTAATGAAAACGTTGTGTTCTTCGATTGCGGATGGTTTCGGGTGAAACTCCGGAGATGATGGATATCTCTTCGTCCGACAGCTTGCCATTATCAAGTAAAGCATCGATCCATTCGTTGTCTCTGCTTGTAATCTTTTCGGCAAGTTCGTCTTCTTCAACTTCGGCGATGGACTTGTAGCCGTAAACTTCGCTGCATTTTTTGAAATCCATTTTGAACTGCTCCTTGGCATCGCCTTTAATCCACTGTCTTAAATATATAAAAGTTTGGGAAAGAAAGTCCTCCGCTTCTTCGCGGGGGAGTGATTTCAAGCCTTCTATGGCTGATTTTAGGTGGCGTTTAAGTTTCTCCCCGTTGAAAACGTACTTCAAGGCGACTAGCGCGAGAGCAATCTTAGGCGAGATTTGAGGAATTTCGTCATCTTCGAAAATGTTACTTACGTCGATGACCTCTAGCAAAAAGGGGAGCCCGATTTTGTGGTAATATTCGGGATAGTTGGGAAACATTACTTCTTTTTCTATGTGCCAAGGGTCTTTCCCGTTGTAAAGAACGATGGCAACTGTCGGAATATTCTTTTGGTTGCGAACCATAATCTGGAACCAGTATTTTACCAATTGGGGGATGATTCCCACATCGGGATAACTCTTATGTTCCTCTATAACACCGACGAGTAGTTCTGCCTGCTTGGGCTCATCACTAGCAATTTTTACGGTAAACGCTAAATCACCAGATCCATGAGAAATAGTATCACTGAATGTTTCGGAAATCTCTTGCAAAGAGTCGAGATTCACCGTTGCAAGGAATTGTGCAAGATTGCTGTTTTTCCTGGAAGCAAGCCGAAGAAGCTCGGCAGTGCGTACAGGATCCTTCAGCACGGATCGGACATAGGAATCGTGGGGAACTTTTTGAACCATAGAAATCTCCGTTATGTTTGGGAGGGGAAATCTATCAAATAAAATCTTAAAAAACGAAACACCCCCTCATTTTGCAAACAACTGATTGCAGCTACAAACAGGTTGCCAACGGATATTTTTTTTCGCATTTCAAATGCAAATAGTTGTTTGCGCCTATTCACAAAGAATGCACATGCTTTATGCGCGCAAAATCCCCTTGAAATAGTGATTTTGACGCATTTTGGGTTGTCTTTTCGAAATGAGAATGTATATTTATATTGCTATCCCTGCTGGGCTTAATAGCCTAGAATCATAGCATAAGAAGGTGTTTTTAGGCATGTGTTTATCGATGGTTGGCTTCTTCAAAAATTGCTATAGAAGGACTACTCCCGCATTGACGGTTGGGGTATTCTTTGGCGAGAGGATGAAGAATGTGGGGAGGGGATGATGTTGCTTGCAAAGTGGTTATATGAGAAAATAAAGAGGAAGCCTGCTCCCTATTATTACAATTATTCTATACTTACAGTCATGGTGAAACCTGTTAGGAAATTTATTGCTCAAGTTTTGGCACCTTATTGCCCCTTTAACTGTATTCGGATTCTTTTGTATAGAATTTGTGGATTTAAAATAGGGAAGCATTGCTTTATTGGAATGCGCTGCTATTTAGATGATATGTGTTATGATTTGCTAAAAATTGGCAATAATTGTATCATTTCTTATGGAGTATTCTTCGCCTGTCACGGACGAAATCAGGTGCATTTGCCGATTACCATTGAAGATGGGGTGTATATCGGAATGCGTGCCAGTATTATAAGTAAGACCCCCGAGGGTGCGGGTTTGACGATTGGAAAAAATGCGGTTGTTGGGGCATGTTCGTTGGTAAATAAAAACATCCCTGATGGAGCGACGGCAGTAGGTGTACCTTGTAGGATAAAGTGTTAATATGGGTTTTCGAGTTAATTTTAATAAGTTGCTTTTAGCATCGATTGGAACATTGTTTCCTTGTCGTCGGCATCCATTTGGAAAGCTTGGAAATGCTCTAAGAGTTCATTTTGCACGTCAAATTTGTGCAAAAGTTGGCAAAGGGTGCTTAATTGAAAAAGGAGCCTCATTTAATGAAGGGGCTATTTTAGATGATTATTCTGCTGTTGGTGTAAACTGCTTTATAGATTCATCTGTTCATATTAAAGGTCATAATATGATGGGACCTAATGTGAAAATATATACTCGAAATCACTTTTACGATGATGTAAAACATTGTTTTGATGGTAATACGGCTCAAAAAAAGGTAATTGTAGGCGCGTACACTTGGATAGGAACGCAAGTTTTAATTATGCCAGGAGCGTCTATTGGGGATCATTCTATTATAGGAGCGGGAGCTGTTGTTTCGAAAACTATTCCGAGTGGTGTACTTGCTGCAGGCAATCCTTGCGTTGTAAAAAAAATTATTGATAAAGAATTTTATAAAGGGTAGTATATGATTGTTCAGGTTTTGGTTGCTGCAATGCGTCAAAATGATCATTGCCTTTTAGAAAAAATGCATCTGAAAACTGATGCTATTGTTGCAAATCAATGCGATTTTAATTCGGTAGAAGACTTTGAATGGAATGAACATAAAATACGTTACTTAAATTTTGCGGAAAGAGGTGTTGGCTTAAATCGCAATAATGCACTTATGCGTGCGACGGGGGACATCTGCCTTTTTGCTGATGATGATATGGTCTATGTTGATGACTATGTTGAGAAAGTTGAGAAGGCGTTTGAAATGTTTCCCGACGCGGATGTAATCGCTTTTAATTTGATTGAACCAAAGATTACTCGATATGTAATCAAAAAGGCTTATAAAGTCGGTTTCTTGAACTATTTGCGTTTTGGAACAGCTCGTGTCGCGGTTCGATTAAAATCTGTTCGAGAAAAGGGCATTTACTTTAATCAATGTTTTGGAGGTGGAACAGAGCATAGTCATGGAGAGGATAATATCTTTTTGACGGATTGTCTTCGGAAAGGTTTGAAAATGTACGCTGTTCCTGAATACATTGCAGAACTTACGGAAGAACGTCAATCAACTTGGAAAACTGGTTATGATGAGAAATTTTTTCATGATCAGGGTGCGCTCTATAAGATGATTTCTCCGAGATGGTGGAAACTACTTTGTTTACAAGATGCAATAAGACATCGCAGATTGTTTGGTTGCGGTTGGTTAAAATCTTTTAAGGAAATGATAAGATGATTTGATTGAAGGTGAAAGATGGTATTGTCTGTATTTCCTCCTTATTTCTATCTTTTTGCATGGGCTCTTTTGTCCTTTCTTCCTTATTTCTTTTTCTCGCAAAATGTTTATTTTGTTTTTTTATTATATTTCGTAATTTCGGCGTTGTTTTACTCTTTTTATGCCATAATAAAATATAATTTGCCTGTATATTTTAAAGCCTTATTCATGTTTGTTTCTTTTCTGTCTGTATATGGACTTTATTTTGCTATAGTGGGACCTCCTGTTTATTGGCAGGATGCCGCAATCTATCTTGATGGCAACACATTTTTATTGTGGCTTTTTACTTCAATGCTTTCTGTTGTCCCTATTTATGTTTTTACATGTAAAGGACTTATTGATGAGAAAATAATGAAAATTCTTTTTTTTGTTATGCTTGTTTCGTCTATGAATGCATTTCGTTGCTCCTATGCTAATCAGATGAAATTGGCGTTGATGACGGGTTCAATGCAAGAGGAATTTACGATAACATGTGCTTATTATTTTTTGAGTATTCTGCCTCTTGTCATGCTATTTAAAAAAAAGTATTTTTTACAATTGCTTCTACTTTGTGTTATGTTTGTTTATTTTATTTTGAGTGCAAAGAGGGGGGCGATTGTTCTTGGAACAGTTTGTTCGTTGCTAATAGTTTTGAGCATGTTTAATAAAAGTACGTTGAAAAAAAAATTACTTATTGTATTTGTTTTCTTAGTATCAATAGTAGGAATATATGAGTTCGTTATTTATCAGATACAAACAAGCCCTTATTTTTCTTTGCGAATTGATCAAACATTGGAGGGCTATACTAGTGGAAGAAAAGAATATGGTGAAATAATATGGAATCATATAATGAATAGGGCGTCACCAATAGAGTTTCTTTTAGGAAACGGGGCCCATGGAACATTGCTTGTAAATGAGTCATTTGCACATAATGATTGGCTTGCAATTTTTTTAGAGCAAGGTCTTATAGGTGTGATTCTATTCTTGTTGTACTGGATTTGTTTTGTATTTTCTTGGATAAAATCAAAAGTGTGTTTTGATGCGTTTGTCGTTTTGGGGTTGCTCTTGATAATTGGCTTTGGTAAGACGATGTTCTCTATGTATTATATGCCAATTTCTCCTGAAATGATTGTTTCTTCTGGATTTTTTGCTATTGTTCTGGGCTATTATTTAGCAAAAGCTTATCCGCAAGATGATGTTGACATGCTTAAAATGAATAGAGATGGAAATGATTGATGTGTTAACATTGAATTACAACGACTCTTCAACAACGATAAATTTTGTAAAATCGGTTGAATCTTATCGCTGTGTTGGTAGAATTTTAGTCGTTGACAATTGTTCAACGGATGATTCCTTAAATTTGCTTAAAAAATTAGAATCAGATAGAGTTTTGGTTATATCAAATGATAAAAATGGGGGCTACGGGGCTGGAAATAATTTAGGTATTCGTTATTTGTATAATAATTTGAGGTCGAATTTTATCCTTTTAGCAAATCCTGATGTTGTTGTAGAAGAGTCTGTTTTGGAATGCGTTTGTACTTTTTTAAAAGAAAATGATGATTATGCAATTGCTGCTCCTGTAATGACTGATTTAAACGGGAAAATACAATACAACACGGCGTTTAAAATTCCTACTTTATGGTCTTTTTTAATGTCTTTTGAATTGCTTCTCTCTAAGACATTTAAACCATTTAAATATGAAGATGCAATTTTAGAAAGAAAACCTTTTGTTGATGTTTGCGCCGTTTCTGGATCAATGTTCATGATGAATGTTGAAAAAATGGTAAAATATGGAATGTTTGATGAAAATGTTTTTCTTTACTGTGAGGAACATATTCTTGGAGTGAAACTTGCTAAAGCAGGTGTTAAAACTGCTTTGTTGACTAGTTTGCGATTCATTCATAACCATTCTGTATCAATAGGTAAAAGTTACAAGTCAATTTTTTCTCGAAATAAGATTCTTAATGCAAGTCGTATTTATGTTCTAAAAAAATACTATAATGCTAATTCAGTGGTTTTGTTCATTGCCCGTATACTTTCAAAGGTGAATTTGCTAGAGTCTTTTTTGGTAGATGTTATAAAAAGATGGATTTGATTTTATGATGGCAAAGTTTGAAAAAATTTACGTATACTGTCCTGCAAATGTTATTACTGGTGGTCCCGATGCGCTTCATCAGTTGACTTATTATTTGAATCTGATTGGTTGCAATGCTGAACTAGTTTATTTTACTTATTCCAAGAAAATGGATATTGCAATTCCGTCCCCTTATAAAAATTATATTACTAGTTTTCGTTATGAATATGAAGTTCAGGATTCTTCCTTAAATGCAATAATAATTCCAGAATTTGCTGGAGAAAAAGCAAAAAAATTTAAAAAATCTAGAGTGTTTATCTGGTGGTTGAGTGTAGATAATAATCGTAATAGAAAAAATTTGTTTTGGAAATTTTTCTTTTTTGCTACATTACCAGCCCGATTGATTGTTAATTATAACCATTATAAATCCCATTTTAATGAAGCAATAAGGGTGACTCTTCAAACTGGACCATATTCTTTTAATAGAGAACGCGATAATGTTGAACATTTATGTGCTTCGTATTATGCATATAAATATGTTCGATCAAACACTCAAAAGAATGTGCATCTTTGCATAGAACCCATTAGTAAGTTTTTCTTAGATGATTTTAAGGAATGGCAAAATTGTCATTTGAACGATATAGAACGTTCTAGTGAAATTCTTTATAATCCCAAAAAAAGTTCTAAGTTTGTGAAAGAACTTGAAAAATATGGAGCAAATCTCAAGTTCTTCCCACTAGAGGGGCTTAACCAAAAACAATTAATTGAAAAGTATAAATCAGCAAAATTATATGTTGATTTTGGTCCGTTTCCGGGCGCGGAACGAATGCCCAAAGAAGCCGTTTTGTTTGGATGTTCGGTAATTACTGGACGTAACGGCGCTTCGTCTGTTTATGAAGATGTTCCTATTCCTGAATCATACAAATTTGAATCAAAATTAGAAGAAATTCCTAATATAATAAAAATGATAAATGTTGTATTAGAGAAATTTGATCAAACAAAAAAAGATTTTGATGAATATCGATTAATGGTATTGAATTTGGAAGCTAACTTTATTAAGTCTCTAAAGGAAGTTTTTACATGATAAAGAATCTTGTGTCCGTTATTATTCCTGTGTATAATGCTGAACGGTATTTAAGACGATGCCTAGATAGTGTTATTCGTCAGACCTATTCAAAGCTTGAGATTATTTTGATTAATGACGGCTCTGTAGATTCGTCAGGTGATATTTGTGATGAATTTGCACAAAAAGATTCTCGATTTAAAGTAATTCACCAAAAAAATGGAGGTGTTTCTCGTGCTAGAAATGCTGGTCTAAATGCAGTTATGGGCGAATTTTTTACGTTCATTGATGCCGATGATACCATTGATCTCTCTTATATCCAGTTGATGGTTACAGAAATGAGAAAAAAAGAGGTCGATTTGGTCCGGCTAAGTTGGTATAGAGGAGAAAAAAAATGTTCGTATGGTGTTTCTTTTGATAAAAATGGGTGTTATTTTGTCACGGAAAAAAACATTGATGATTTGTTGTGGTTTGCAAATATTTGGGGGCTTTTTAGATCGGAAAGCTTGGACTCGACTCGCTTTGATGAACAGTTGAAGTATGCTGAGGATAATTTATTTGTTCTTGAATATTTTCTCAAGTCAAAACAAAAAAAAATGATTTTGGTGAACAAACCCCTTTATTATTACACAATAGTGAATGCGTCTGCATCAAATATAAGTGTTATAGAACGATTGAAGTTAAGTGAACAATTTGTTGAACGGGTGCTCAATATTAAATGTGATGTCAATTTATTGCCTTTAGTACATAAGTATGCATATCAGGATTACTTGGCTGTATATTATTATCTTCTTGACAATAAATTGAACGTGAAAGATTGCTTTTATTTGAAGGATGTTCAAAAAAAGATTATTGCGATGCGTAAAGAAGGCTGTAGAGAAAAGAATTTATCCATGTCGATAGTTAGTTTTATCTATCGACATCATTTGTCTTTTTTTATACATTTGTACAGATCCTTAAGAATTTATTGAAAACGGGGTGGCTTTTATGAGTGATGAACTTATTTCAATAGTAGTTCCCGTATATAATACAGCCCCTTTTTTGGAAGATTGTATTTTATCGTTAGTGAATCAAACATATAAAAATATAGAATTGGTTTTTGTTAATGATGGTTCGACGGATAATAGTCTTGAAATTTTGTCTATATGGGAAAAGAGAGATTCAAGAATAAAAGTTTTGTCTCAGAAAAATGGCGGTGTAACACAAGCTCGTAAGACTGGGGTTAATTTTTCTAAAGGAAAATGGATTTCGTTTGTTGATTCGGATGATGTTTTGTTTGGAAATGCTATAGAATTGCTATATAAAAATATATCTGATTGTGACATTGTTATAGGTCAGGTTAAATATACGGGTATATGGCCATGGCCATATGTTATGAAAAATGAAATAATTGAATCAATGTGCTATCTTGAACGGCTATTACGCGATCAAATATATTCTGGGCCATGTGCAAAATTGTTTAAACGAGAATTGCTATTGCCTGATTTTGTTTTCTGTTTTCCAAGAGAAATATCTCATGGTGAAGATACATTAATGAATTATCGAATTGCTTGTGCGTGTAAAAAAATAGCTTTGATTTCAGATGAAGTGTATCTTTATATCTATAGAGAAAAATCGGCTTCATTCTGTAATAAGTTTGATTCTTTTTTCTATTGTAATCAATTTGATAGAATTGCATGGAAATCATTAAATTCAGAAGCCAAAAGAAAGTTTTGGAGAGAGTTTTTAAAAACCGTATATATGCGAAGATCTCGATGGTTCCGAAAAAAAATAGTCACACTATTGCGTAAAATGGGAATGAAAAAATGAAAGTTTTAATAATCACACAGCCACTGCTGGATAATTATGGATGCTTTCTGCAAAATTATGCTTTGCAGCAGGTTTTAAAAAAAAATAATCATATCCCCGTTACATATGATTTTGTTTATCCTAGATCACCGATTTGGATTTATATATTGTCATGGATGAAGACAATTTTGTACTTTTTTATTCCTGGAAAAAAAAGAGCGTTTGCAAAGCTTAAACAAAAAACAAAAAGATTGCCTCTTTGGGATACTTTTATTAAAGAACGCATTGATGTTACAAAGCGAATGGATCATTATTCAAAAAAAATCGTGGAAAGAAATGATTATGATGCAATTATTGTTGGTAGTGATCAGGTGTGGCGTCCTAGATATAATTGGTACTTTGAAGATATGTTTCTCAAATTTGCAAAAGATGTCTTTGTCAAAAAAATTGCATATGCAGCGTCGTTTGGAGCCGAAATTTGGGAATATTCTCAGGATCAAACAAATTTATGTTCTGATTTGATAAAAAATTTTGATGCGGTGAGCGTTCGTGAAGAAAAAGGTGTGTTTTTTTGTCGCAAATATCTGAATGCTGAGGCAACTTGGGTTCTTGATCCCACGTTGCTTCTTGAAAAACAAGATTATATGAAATTATGTGAAAATGTTCCTGTTGCTGGATCCATTTATCTGGCTGCTTATGTTTTGGATATGGATGATTCGGTCCGTATAATGTGTGAGTCGATAGCAAAAGAAAAAAAATTAGTTTTGAAAATATTTAGTGCCGAACAGAAAGCTTCTCTTTCTGTTCCTGAATGGCTTGCCATGTTCCGAGATGCTTCCTATGTCGTGACAGATTCTTTCCATGGCGCAGTCTTTTCTATAATCTTTGGCAAAGAATTTAAGTGCATCTATAATGAAACTCGAGGCGCGGCTCGATTTGAATCACTGCTAAATTTGTATAATTCAGGAAAACTTGAAGAAATGCGTCAATTTTCCTTGAATTGGCTGAAAAATGCTCTTGAGTCTTAAATGCCGAAATCGCAATTAAAAATAGGAGCTATACTTTCGTATATAGTTTTGGCCCTCCAGAATCTTGTGGGGCTAGTCTATACTCCGTTCATGCTCCGCATGATGGGAAAGTCTGAATATGGACTCTATTCCATCGCAGCTTCGGTTGTTGCCTATTTGACGATTCTTGATTTGGGATTCGGCAATGCCATTGTCCGCTATACGGCGAAGTTTAGGGCTGAGGGCAAGCAGGATGAACAATATAAAATGTTTGGAATGTTTTTCTTACTGTATTCTGTAATTGGCGTCATTACGCTTGTTGTGGGCGGAATCTTGTATCTAAATGCGGGGAATATATTTGACGCAGCGATGACTTCTATTGAACTGCAACGCACTAGATGGATTCTTGTTTTGATGGTTGCGAATTTGGCGATAACATTCCCGTTTAGTCTTTTTGGCTCTATCATTACTGCTTATGAACAGTTTGTGTTTCAGAAAGTTCTAACGATTGTTAGGATTGTTTTGAATACGGTGACGATGATAGTCTTATTGACTTTGGGTTATAAGGCTATAGCCATGGTTGTTGTGACAACAATTTTCAATGTGGTAACGTTGGGGTGCAATTACTGGTATTGTAAATCTCGTTTGAATGTTAAGTTGAAGTTTGGTGGCGTTCATCTTAGCTTTTTGAAAGAAGTGTCTATTTATTCGCTGTGGATTTTTATGAATGCCATTATGGATCGCGTTTATTGGAGTACAGGCCAGTTTGTTTTGGGTGCGTATGTGGGAACGGCCGTGGTTGCTGTGTATGCTGTAGCAATTCAGCTGCAAAATATGTATATGAGTTTTTCTACGGCGATAAGTGGCGTTTTTTTGCCTAAGGTGACTGCTATGGCTGTGAACGAGTCTGATGGGAAAGCGATTTCAGATTTATTTATTAAGACGGGGCGTGTTCAGTATTGCGTTTTGGCACTGGTTTTGTCGGGATTTTTCTTGTTTGGAAAATTTTTTATTCATTTTTGGGCGGGTGACGGCTATGAAGATGCCTATATAATAGCTTTGCTTTTCTTTGTTCCGTTGACGGTTCCCTTGATTCAGAATCTTGGAATCACCATTCTGCAGGCTCGAAACCAGATGAAGTTCCGTAGTTTACTCTATTTGATTATATCGTTGGTGAGTTTAGGAGCACAGATTCCTTTGGCCAAGTATTACGGCGGTGTAGGTTGTGCCTGCGCTATTGCTGCAGCCTTGATTTTGGGACAGATTGTTGTGATGAATGTTTATTATTATGTAAAGCAAAAAATTGATATAGTCCGGTTCTGGATTGAAATTTTTAAGATGAGTCTGATGCCGGTTTTTCTAACGGTGGGTGCTTATTATTTATTAACTCTTTTTAGTATTGATTCTGTAGCCGAATTGGTGGGCGCCATAGCGCTGTATTTGGTGGTGTACTTGCCGTTGTTCTTTATTTTCTCGATGAACTCGTATGAACGCGAATTGATTCTTAATCCGTTGAAGAAAATGTTGAGGAAAGATTAAATGACCATTCCTGTCGCTAGATGCTCTTCTTGTGGTGCTTGTGCAAATATCTGTGCACGGGGTGCCATAACTATGCAGTTGGATAAGGAAGGCTTTTACCGTCCCATTATAGATGAATCTATTTGCTCAAAGTGTGGTGCTTGTGAGAGAGTTTGTCCTTGGTTAAAGAATGTCTCAAATCCAAACGAAAAATCTGAATCTCCTAAAACAATTGCTGCATATGCCAAGGATGAACGGGTTAGGCTTGAATCATCTAGTGGTGGAATCTTTTCTGTCTTGGCAGAACGTGTTCTTGATGATGGTGGCGTAGTCATTGGTGTTGCGCAGGTTGCTCCGACTCGTTTTGAACATATAGTTGTCGAGAAAAAGGTGGATTTGTCAAGACTTCGTGGGTCAAAGTATGTACAGGCTAATCCTGGAATAATTTATAAACAAGTCCGAACTTTCCTCATTGAAGGTCGGAATGTTTTATTTTCGGGAACCCCTTGCCAAGTGGCGGCGCTCTACTCTGTTCTTGGTCAGAAAAATTTTGATAATCTTTGGACCATTGATATTGTTTGCCACGGAACGCCGAGTGTGAAACTGTTCGAAAAACTTGCTGAGAATATATCAAAGGTGCAAAATTCTACGCTAGTATCAACTGAATTTAGGGATAAATTGACTGGGTGGAAAGCTTATTCCGTTTCGCAAAGGTTTGATAATGGTAAAAAGATATCAGAGCCTTATGGACAATCTGATTATATGCGCCTGTTCCTTAGTCGGATTTGCCAGAATAAATCATGCCCAGATTGTAAATATCGGAAACTTCCTCGCATTGCGGATATTACCTTAGGTGATTATTGGGGGGTTGCTAATTACCATCCTGAAATGGATGATGATAAAGGGACTTCTGTTGTCTTGCTAAATACAAATCATGGTGAAGATCTTTTTGCGAAAGTCTCGGACGACATAAAACAATGCAATTCTGTTTTGGAAAATGCGATTGCGGGTAACCCTTGCATTGTTCGTTCTTGCAAGGAAAATTTTAGACGTTCAGATTTTTTTGCTGATTTAGACCGCCTTTCGATGGATGAACTGGTTGGAAAATACTGTGTTCCGTTACCGTTGTATAAGATTGTCCTGCTGAAAATGCGAAATTATGTGCTAAAGGTTTTTCGATAGGTCTCCAGATATGTAATGTTGTTGTGTTGATTGTAGTTTTATTGTATATTTATATTGTTCGCTAGAATGGAAAACACTAAGATGGCTGAAAGTGCAAAAACGAATCAATCGATAAGCAATTCGCTTACTATAGCTGAATTTGCACAACTTCTTTGGAAAAAGAAGTTCTTGATTGTGCTGTTTGTCATAGTTGCTACAATGCTCGGTGCTACCTATGCTATGTGGGTGCGTCCGCAGTTTACGAGCGATGCTTTGCTGCAAGTGAATGTCAAGGGGACTAGTAGCAAGGCGACCAAGGCTTTTGGTGAGATGGGCGCTGTTCTTGACTTGGCTAGCCCTGCTGATGCTGAAATTGAACTCATTAAGAGTCGAATGGTGCTGAGTTATGTAGTCGAGGCGGAGCATCTTTACATATGGACGGTTCCTGTAGGCTTTTGGGATCGGCTCTTGCATAAGGAAGGACGCGTGGATGTGGATTCTCTTCGGATTCCTGAAAAAGTCCGTGCGAAGAAGTGGTTCGCTATAGCGACTAGTGATAATACTTATTCCATTCTATCTTCGGAAGGCAAAGTTGTTCTTGATGGTAAAGTGGGTGAGGTGGCCTTTACTGAGTACGCTGGGGATACTCTTGCTATCCGTGTGAATTTCATGGATGCACATAATGGACAAAAATTTATGCTTATGCGAGGAACTCCGCTGAAGGCAGAAAGAATCTTGGCTGCAGGCTTGAATGTAATGGAAAAGGGGAAGCAGACGGGTATTATTTGGGTTCGTTATAGCCATCGTTATCCAGACCGTGCTGCTTCTATCTTGAACACCATCGCCAAGACCTATTTGCGTCAAAATGTGGAAATGCGTAGCGCTGAAGCCGAAAAGACCTTGGAATTCCTCGAAGCCCAGTTGCCGGGGGTCAAGGCAAAACTGGACAGTGCCGAGAAGGTTCTTGCCGATTATCGTCATAGCATCGGTTCGGTGGATGTGACTGGCGAGACTAAGGCGCATTTGGATAAGGAAGGACAGCTGCAACGCCAGATTATGCAGTTGGAACAGGAACGCCAGGCTGCGATGCGTCTTTTTAAGGCGGAACATCCGAATGTTCAGACGATTGTAAAACAGCAAAACCGCGTTCGTGCAGAATTGGCTCAGCTTAAGAAAAATGCAGAGAAAATGCCACTGACGCAGCAGGAGGTTAAGCGACTCCAAGAAGAAGTGGCCGTCAATAACGAGGTCTACACTAATATGCTCAACAACATCCAGCAGTTGCGCGTAGTGCGTGCGGGCGAGGTGGGAAACGTGCGTATAGTGGATTTTGCTCAGATAGAACAGAGCCAGACGAAACCGAATAAATCCCGAATTTTGATGGCGTCAGTTGTATTTGGCTTCATTTTCGGCGTTTTGTTTGTGTTCTTGATGTACATTCTTAGGAATGGCGTCAAGAGTGCTTCTGAAATTGAACGTGAAACGGGTCTCAGTGTATTTGCAAAAATTCCGCAGTCTACCAGTAAAATTCTGCGTGGCCACCGGCATTTGCACCATGGTCAACCTTTTGTGTTGCAGGAGTGCGATGATGCTGTTTGCGAGTCGTTCCGTGCCTTGCAGACGGCCCTGACTTTCTTGATGCCCAATCCGGAACATTCGGTGATTTTGGTTATGGGGCTTAACCCTGGTGCGGGCAAGAGCTTTGTATCGCTTAATTTGGCGGCGACCATGGCTGCCAGTGGCAAAAAGGTTCTGCTTATAGATGCCGATATGCGCCGTGGCGTTATTCATAGCGGGTGTAAGTTTGGCTTGGCAGATGTGTTGCTTGGCCTCGCGACGCTAGATACGGCGGCTGTACCTAAACATGAAGGTAATTTGTTTGTAATGAACGCGGGCAAGACGAAACTTGCCGCTTGCGAACTTTTGCGTGGCGATGCCATGGACAAGCTGCTTAAAGAAGCCCGTCAAAAATTTGACTTGGTGATTGTGGATACTCCGCCGCTGAATCTGGTGACCGATACCGAACTGATTTGCCCGCTAGTGGATTACTCTTTGTACGTGCTGCACTATGGCCGCAACACTATAGAAGAAATCAAGGAAACTATTGAACGTGTAAAGCGTTATTCCGACAAGCCGGGGGCGATCGTGATGAACCATTGCGAGCGTGAACCGGGCCGTTATGGCTACGGTGATTATGGCAAAGGCCGCTCCGGAAAGTAGAATTTTATCGTGGAATATTCCGTTTTGGATTAAAAAAATGGCGTAAAGGCTTGTTTTTGTGAGCGTCCGCACTTTACGAGGAGTGCGGAAAAATATATATTTGTAAAAAAAAATTAGGTTGGTTGAATATATGAGTATTTTCACGAAACTTGCTGTTTTGGGTCTGGTCGCCGGGTTGACCTGCGCTTTTGCTGCCGAAGAGGGCGAGGTTCTTGGCAAATACGGTGCCGTGACCATCAAATACTTGAATGGTAAAAGGACTGCCATTTTCGATGCCGATTCTAAAGAAACTGTCGAAATCACTGAAGATGTGGTGGTGGATTCTTTTTACTATAGCCGTAAATTTTCTGGGAAATGGGATATGCCGGCAACAATCATGTTCCCGTTTGTTATCCAAAATGGTTGCATGAGTCAGTGGGCTGGTATTTTTAAGATTGATAAGATTGTAAATGCTCAAACATGGGCCATTTATACAAGCCCCGTTCAAGATACCGAAGCGAATGTGCCTTACTTTTTGCGCGTAAGTCAAGATCATGTTTCTTTGGCAAATGATCACTGTTACCCAATTACTTTGAATACCACAACAGGTGGAAGTAGGGTTCAGAGCTTTGAACAATGGGATTTTACGGGAACTTATTCTTATAAAGTGTGGGAAGACGGCGATTCTGAATTGGGCTATGTTTATGGCTTTGCCGCTAAAGAAAAAGAAGTCGATGGTAAGCAAATCCAGCAGGGCCAGTTTGTCAAAGGTAAAGCTGGGGCAAATGTCCGTCCGCTGCGAGCTTATATGATTTACAATCCCAAGAAAAAGGCTCTTTCTAAAGATGCTGACGATGGCTCGGTGGCGGCTTTGACGCCTGATCAATTGCCTAAGGCAATAGATGTGATTTTCAGTGATGAAGAAGGCCATACTACGGCAATTTATTCCTTGAATACCCATACGGGTGAATTCTCGAATAGCTCTACGGGTTGGTATGACATGAAGGGCCGCAAGCTCAGTAAGAAGCCGACCATAAAGGGCAATTACTTCTATAATGGAAAGAAGGTAACCATCAAGTAGGGGTAGGCGATGAAGGTTGTTTTTTGGAAAAAAGAGTATGTTGCGCCTAAGATGACCGTTTTGGATATGCGCGGCGAAATGAGCCTGCTTGCAGGTTCTGGTCCTTTTGATGATGGTTCCGATGCCGACGAGTACGACGACGAGTTCGGTTTCAACCTTAATAAAGGGACGGACCGCCACGCGTAGTAGCGCTGTACGCGATAACCGATTGTCCGCCGTATTTTTCGACCTGTTGCGGGCGGCCTTAGGCGATACGCCGGGTGATTTGGTCGAATTGAATGCCGAAGAGTGGTACGGGCTGTATAAGCAGGTTGCCCGTCAGTCGCTCCTCGGCGTTGCTTTTTATGGGCTGCAGCGTGCGTACCCCGATATAGAAGGCCAGGTGCCCAAGGACCTGTACCTTAAGTGGCTTTACCAGGCCGAGGCCATTCGTGGGTTGAACCAAACTCATTACGAACTGTCAAAACAGTTGACGGCGCTTTTTGCCGAACAGGGCGCAAAGTCCGTTATTCTTAAGGGGCAGGCCAATTCGCGGATTTACCCTGACAAGTTTGTCCGTCAGACGGGTGATATCGATATTTGGGTGGCGGGTGGCCGCGACAAGGTGGTTTCGTTGCTTTCTCAGATGGGTTTGCTGGAGAAGGGTAAGTTTTCTGCACACGAGGTGACTCTCCCCAGGGATGTTTTCGGGATCGATGTGGAGGTGCATTTTAACTACATCTACGATTGCCGGAACCCCTTTGCGAACAAACGCTTAAAGCAGATTCTTTCGTACGAAATCGAAAGTCCGGTGGCGGTGGGCGAGGGTTTCAACGTGGCTTCGAACAAGTTCTCGATGCTGATGCAGCTTTCGCATATCCGCAAGCATTTGCTGGGGCATGGAATCGGTTTCCGCCAGATTATGGACTATGCGGTGCTGCTGCGTTCTTCGCTGGAATCGGAGCGAGCCGAAGTCAGCCGGGCGCTTGCGGCGACGGGGCTAAAGCCCATGGCGGGGGCGCTCATGTGGGTGCTTTCGGAATGCCTCGGGTTAAAAGACGAATATTTGCTTTGCGCTCCGGATTCTTCACGCGGGCGAGTGCTGCTTGGTGAACTCTCTGACGACGGAAACTTTGGCAAGAACGCCAAGCGCAAGCGCGGCGGAGTTTTCAAGTGGTGGGTGAGGAACAGGCTGCATTTATTGCGGATGCTTCCTTTTGATTTTCCGGAGGTTTCCTGGTTCTTGTTGCGCTATTGGGGCGCGTTCCTGTTCTATGTCCCTAAGCGGATTTACTTGTTGTATAAGTACAAGAAATAAAAAGATCCCCGCCTGCGCGGGGATGACAATTAGAAAGTCGGGGATGACATTTAAGGTTTAGATCCTTCGACAAGCTCAGGATGACATTTATTACTTAAACTGAGCGGTGATATTCAGGTTGCTTGTGACGTCGACCAGACGCGGATTTTCGTTAACGCCGTCCGACCATCCAGAGAAGACTCTTCCGGCGGCAGGGACAGCCTGCAGTTGCATCTGCGTTCCGGTGAAGAACTTGCCCTGGTAGCTGGTGCTCGGGAGCTTCATTCCGTCGACCAAGACGGTGCCGCCGTTTGCAGAAATGCTTACGGTTGCTTCGCCCTGGAGTCCGAAATAGGTGGCCAGTTCCTGCCTGAAGGTTTCGGTACGGCTCTGGGCGAATCTCAGGATGTCGGCTCCTTCGGGAGACCAGTTGTATTTTGCCTGGTTGCGGGGCCAGCGCTGTTCGTCGCGGGAACGTTCGGAACTGGGGAGCATATCCATCTGTTTCTTGATGGCCTGCTGAACCTTTTCGTAGGTCAGGTAGTCGTTCAAGAGAATGCAGGCCTGGTTGATAAACAGTCGCTTGAATTCGGGGTTTTCCAGAAGCTTTTTCAGCATGTTGCCGATGGTGGTGTTTGCTCCGCCACCGAAGCCCCAGCCGCCACCAATTCCGCCACCCATGCCCGGCCATTGTCCCTGTCCGGGGTTTTGTTCGCCCGGTTGTTGCGCGTTTCCTTGGCCGTTATCCATGGTGGCGCTGCCCAGTACCCACTGGAACATGTTCTGGCTTTCGGTATCGAAACCCATGATGCCCGGGGTAAAGCCGTAGCCGTGGTCCACATCGAAGATCATGAACTTGAAGGGGTATCCGTTTTGCGGGCTGCCCCAGGCGCGGATGTTGTTGTTGGGCCAGTCACCGTTGTGAATATACATTTCGGCGATCATGTATTGGGCGAAACTGTTGACGTTCAGCTTTTCTTTGATTTGTGCGTAAGATTGGTTGTTTTCGCCGGCGAAGTTGCCGCTGGTAATGGAATTGGTCAGCTGGCCAAATTCGGTGCTGGAGGCTCCGTTGGTACCGCTGGGGGCCCATCCGTTGACGCAACCATTATCTCCGTTGGCGCAGTTCTTGACGACGTTGATGCTCTTGGAATCGATGCCGTAGTTGGTTTCGACATAGCTCCTGTTCAGGCGTTCGCGCAGGTCGTGGATGCCGAAGTATTCGCCGTTGTAGAACACGACAACCTGAAGGCTACGCTGGTAATCTACATCCGTACCTTCCATGAGGCTTACCAGCATGGGGTCGCCAAAGTAGTCGGTCCAGAATCGGTTTCCGTTGTTGCGCAGGTTGAAACTCTTCATCTTCTTGGCTTCGGGGCGTGTCTTGAAGAAGGAATACTTGAGAACCTTGTCGCCGTAGTCATCGTTGTCCATCTTGATGGCGACGCTCTTCTTGGGTTTGTAGCGACTGTAGTTACCGATAATGGAAATGCCTGCGTCGATTTCCCAGGTTTTTTCGGTGGTGGAACTTCCGTTTTCGAAGTATTCCACGTGCACGGGGAGTTCGTCGTCCCTCCAGAAATTCGCCTGCTTGCAGGGCTCAGTACATTTGGGGTTGTTGGTGTCATCGCCACCGACAGCCCATCCACCCACCGAGCCCGGATTATTGGTCAGGTCACCTGTAGCGTAAAGACCCTTGGAGGAGTCGAACATATCGGTGTGATTCACGGTCAAGGCCACCACAGGCATCGACACGTTTTCGCCGATAAAGTAGGTCTGGGTGGTGGTGTCGGCTGCCTGGCCGTTCACGAATTCAGAACAGCGGATAACGGTGTTCTCGGTAATCTGCTTTGATTGTGTGATAGATTCGGAATTCTGGGTGGGGAAGGAACCGTCAAAGGTGCACTTGATTTCGCCGCCCTTTTGCGGAGTCGGAGGTTCGATGGTCAAGCTGGAATAGAAACCTGCCTTCGGGAGGAAGGTTGACTTGGGCTTGTGATTGTCATCGTATTCCTTGAGGCCGCTAGACGATAAATTGACTACGTCTCCCGATGATGAAGAATTCGGGTTAGACGGGTCCAAATTCGGGTCCTGGGGGTCGGTGCCGTTGTTTGCCGACGATGAAGACGGCGTGGAACCGTCAGGAATGTTTACCGGAACCGTAACGGTTTCGCCGGTTTCGGGATCGGTCACCTGAATACCCGGGACGGTCTCGCCGGTTTCAGGATCTACATAGGGAACGGTGGGGATGACTTCGCCCGTTTGGGGGTCAACATAGTAGCCTGTTTCTGGATCAATGTAGGGGGTAGATGGTTCAAGTTCACTGGTCGCAGGATCAGTGATAGAATTCGTATCGTCAGATTTGTCGGAGCAGCCAATGAATAATGTACCGGCAACGAAAAGTGGTAAAAAAACAGATTTTTTTTGCATAAAATGCCCCTTGTAATACAGTCCCAATACACCATAACCTAAACTAATAAGTTTTTGAGCGAAATGCCTCTTTGTTAAGGTAATTTTTACAGCTATTTTTGCTGTTTTTGATTTGTATCACAACTGTTTAAGAATTTATGGGGCGAAAAGTACCAAAATTTATTTCTGTAAAGTTATTTGCGGTTTTTGTGTAAAAATAAATGCCTAAACGCGGAGGTTGAACATATAAAAATGGCGGGCCGAAACCCGCCAAAAATCAGCTGTTTATATCCACTGTTTTTGCTTGTTGCTACTTCTTCTCGCACTTGCATTCGGCGATGCACTTGTAGGCGATACCGCCGATGACGCCACCGAGAATCGGGGCAACCCAGAAGAGCCAGAGCTGCTTGATGGCAGCACCGCCGACGAACACGGCCATAGCGGTTGAGCGGGCCGGGTTCACAGAGGTATTGGTCACCGGGATAGAGATGAGGTGGATGAGCGTGAGGCAGAGGCCGATAGCGATCGGAGCAAAGCCTGCAGGTGCGCGACCGTCGGTGGCGCCCATGATCACGAACAGGAAGATAGCCGTGAGCACGGTTTCAATGAGGAATGCGGAGAGCATGCCGGAGGTCTTGCCGCCAAAGGCATTCAGGCCGTCCTTGAGGGAATCGGACCAGCCGTTGGTGGCGAATGCGCCGATGCCTGCATTGGTGAGGTCGGGGCATGCAATCACGTAGAGGAGCGCTGCTGCGATGATGCCGCCGATGACCTGGGCCACGATGTAGGCCGGAGCTTCCTTAGCGGGGAAGCGGCCGCCAGCGACTTGACCGAGCGTGACAGCCGGGTTCAGGTGACAGCCCGAAATGTGACCGATGGCGTATGCCATGGTGAGCACCGTAAGGCCGAAGGCAAGCGATACGCCCACGTAGCCGATACCGGTGGTGGGAACGCCGCATGCGAGCACAGCTGCACCGCAGCCGCCAAACACAAGCCAGAAGGTGCCGATTGCTTCGGCAATAGCACGAGTAGTAAGTTTCATTTGAATTTCTCCATATTGGGGGTTAAGAGTCTTTGCTCAATATAAAAAAGCAAGGCTCGCGAATGCAGAAAATGAATGTGAAAAATTGTTTTCGTGCGAAAACGCACACATAAAGAAAACCCCACTTTAAAAGCGGGGGCGTTAACTGTGAGTGTCATTCTGAGCGAAGCCCGTTAGGGCGAAGTCGAAGAATCTAAGAATGTGTTTCGTTGAGATCCTTCGATGCGCTTC
>JAEEGJ010012349.1_pt1 | contig 21192 bp, 16 predicted proteins | sample 8958761 | NCBI WGS metagenome assembly JAEEGJ01 (sample SAMN16246546, study PRJNA631951) | gut metagenome | biome: gut microbiome; feature: rumen; material: RS-attached | host: Bos | place: Iran: Karaj | collected 2018-10
TTCAATAATTTGGAGATTAAGTTTGGCTTTTCATGTAATTTGTGTGTGTTTATCTAAATGTTATGAGGATCAGGACTTGTGAAAGTCTTGATCCTTTCTTTTTTTAGTAAAAAATACATTCAGATGCACTTTCTTTCAAGAAAAATAGTTATCTTTGCACCCAAGATTCATCTTTTACCCAATTTGCATTAGTATATGAACCGCGAGATATTACGAATCGCCATCCCAAGCATCATCACTAATATCACTGTGCCCCTGCTTGGCATCGTGGATCTGGCCATTGTCGGACACCTTAATAACGAGGCGGCCATTGGCGCCATCGCTGTGGGAGGACTGATCTTCAATATGGTCTATTGGCTTTTCAACTTCCTTCGCATGGGTTCAAGTGGGCTCACGGCCCAGGCTTACGGCAGGCGAGACCTTGTCTCTGTCAGGAAGGTGCTGCGCATGGGACTTGGCGTGTCGCTGCTTTGCGGTATCGGCATCTTTGCCATCCAGCGACCTATGGAGTGGATTTCGCACATCATCATTTCTCCTACCGATCAGGTGTGGACTTTGGCGTTGCAGTATTTCCGTGTGCGAATCTGGGCTGCACCCGCGGTCCTTGCGCTTTTTGCAATGAATGGTTGGCTTGTGGGCAATCAGAATTCACGTTTCCCCTTATATATTGCCGTGGGGCAGAATCTGCTGAACATTGTAGCAAGTTATCTGCTGGTTTTCCATGTGGGACTGGGTGTCAAGGGCGTTGCGCTAGGTACGGTGATGGCTGAATATGCGGGTGTACTAGCCGCAATTTGCTGGTGTCGATATCAGATGAAGTTGTCAACAGAGTTATTCACAAAAAATGTTGATAAATCCTCTTCCGCGGGTTTTGAACAAGGTAATGTTGATAAAATAGGGGAATATGAACTGAGTTATCAACAGTTTTTCACCGTAAATAGGGATATCTTCTTTCGAATGATCTGTCTGATAGCAGTAACGACCGCCTTTACGGCATTCGGTGCCCGAATGGGCGATACTTTGCTTGCCGTGAATGCACTCCTGATGCAACTCTTCACGCTTTTCAGTTATTTCAGCGATGGCTTTGCCTTGGCGGGAGAGGCTTTGGTCGGTAAGTATTTCGGACTTGCCCAGACATCGGACGAAGGCGCCAAGACACGGGTGAATGAAGTAGTGAAAAGACTGTTCATCATGGGTGGCGTTGTGATGTTGCTTTTCACATTATTATATATTATATCAGGAAAGGGCATCCTCGGCCTGTTGACCGACGATACCCTTATCATAGAGGCGGCAATGCCTTATCTGCCATGGGCAGCAGCCATACCGATTTGCGGCGTGGCGGCATTTATGTGGGACGGCATCTACATTGGAGCAACAGCAACACGTGAGATGTTCTTTTCGCTATTGCTTGGTACAATCTGTTTCTTTGTGATGCGCTATGCCTTAGGACATCTTCTGGAAGATGCCAACGACGCCTTGTGGTGCAGTTTCCTGCTATATCTTTTGATACGAGGCGCCTATCTGGGCTTACGTTGGAAAAGTATTATAAGAAATGCTTTACGGGTTGGCCAATGATAGCGGAAAGCAGATTGTTGGCAGCGCTTGATGCACCGATACGGTAAAGATCCTTGGTGAGCCATTCGTCGCCAAGCACGGCCTTGACGATGCTGTAATAGATTACGGCATCTTCGGGAGTGCGCACACCACCAGCCACCTTGAATCCGACCTTGTTACCGGTTTGCTCATAATAGGCCTTGATCATTTTGCACATCACAAGGGCTGCCTCGGGCGTGGCGGCAACGCTGATCTTGCCCGTCGATGTCTTAATGAAGTCGGCTCCTGAATACATGGCAAGGACAGAAGCCTTGGCAATGAGCGATGCGCTCTTGAGGGCACCAGTTTCGAGGATAACCTTGAAGATCTTGTCGCGGCAGGCAGCCTTGCATTCCTGGATGGTGTCGCACATACTCTCGTAGTCGCCTGCAAGCATCTGGCCAACGTTGATGACGATGTCAACCTCATCGGCGCCGCCGGCAAGGGCGAGGGAGATCTCTGCCACCTTGATTTCGTCGAACGTCTGACTGGAGGGGAATCCTCCGGCCACGACTGTCGTGTCAACTTCGGTGACGTCGAGGTTGGTGGAAACTACTTCTGCGAAGTTGGGATAGACGCAGATGGAAGCGACGTTGTCGAGCTCGGGATATTTCTCCTCGAAGTCGTTGACGCGCTTGGTGAACTCGGTGATGCGTTCCTCGTTGTCGGTGGGGTTGAGGCTGGTGAGGTCGATGCAGCCGAGGCTGAACTTGAGAACGTCGATGGTGTTGTTTGCATCATAGTTCTCAGTGACGATTTGCTTCACTTCGTTGACGATCTCCTCGTCGCTGAGGTTCACGTCGTACTTGCTGAGGGTGTCAAGATATTTGTCTTTCATAAATAATAGGGGTAATAAATGTTATTCCTTGTTCTTGGTATCGATGAGGATGGTGACAGGGCCGTCATTGACCAGTTCAACCTGCATGTTGGCACCAAAGATACCCGTGGCGACTGGTCGGCCCAGACTATGCTCGATGGCCTGGACAAACTTCTCATAGAGCGGGATGGCGATGTCGCGGCCTGCTGCACGAATGTAGGCGGGACGGTTGCCTTTGGCGGTGAGGGCATGGAGTGTGAACTGCGAAACGATGCACACCTCGCCGCCGACGTCCATCACCGAGCGGTTCATCACGCCTCGCTCGTCGTCGAAGATGCGCAGTGCCAGCAGTTTGCGGGCCATCCAGTCGATGTCTTCCTGCGTATCGGCAGCCTCAAAGCCTACGAGCACAAGCAGACCTTGTCCGATTTGGCAGCGCAATTCACCTTCGATAGTTACTGATGCACGGCTGACGCGTTGGGTGACGGTTCTCATCCGAGTTTGCTGAGGAGATCCTTTACTGCCGCTGAGATGGCCTTGCCGTCGGCCATGCCTGCGAGTTTTGCGGTGGCTGCCTTCATCACGCGGCCCATGTCCTTGGGACTGGTAGCGCCCACTTCGGCGATGATGGTCTTGATCTTTTCGCTGATTTCCTCGGGAGAGAGTGCTTTGGGCAGGAACTCTTCCATCACCTTGACCTGTGCCAGTTCTTCGTCGGCCAAATCCTGACGGCCTCCGGCAATGAACTGCTCGGCAGCATCCTTGCCCTTCTTTACCATCTTGGCGATGATCTTGAGGGCATCACTATCGGAAAGTTCGCCATTGGCTCCACCTGCGGTCTTGGCCTCGATAAATTCTTTCTTCACGTTGCGTAGTGTGTCGCGACGCACTGCATCACGTTCCTTCATGGCATTCTTGATGCCTTCGCTGATTTGATCGAACAGATTCATAATTGTTGTTATTTGGGTTTAAGTGGGGTTATTTAGAGTTAAGAAGGGTTAAGAGGGGTTAGATGTTGGATGATTATAACGGGGCAAAGATAATAATAAGTTGCGAGAAATGCAAATTTTGTCACCTAAAAGATGCAAAAATAGGCGAAAAAGTGCCAATATTGCTTTGATTAAACGAAAAACATGCATTTTTTCGTTGAAAAATTTGGGGATTCCAAGAAATATCATTATCTTTGCACCCGCTAAACAAGTTTTAGCCAACATGGTGGGTATAGTTCAGTTGGTTAGAGCGACAGATTGTGGTTCTGTATGTCGTGGGTTCGAATCCCACTACCCACCCAACTTTTTCAAAACGGCCCTGGCGCTTTCATCTAGCGGTTAGGATACCGGCCTCTCACGCCGGGTACACGGGTTCGAGTCCCGTAGGCGCTACTCTAAGACCAATCATCGAAAGATGGTTGGTCTTTTTTCATTGGCTTTCCTTATTTCGTTTCTGTACATCAGTGGGAGACTCGTTGAACTGTTCCTTGTAGCACTTTGCGAAATAACTTGGTGAAGAGAAACCGACTTCGTAGGCAATCTCGGAGACGGTCTTGTTGCTTTCATGTAACAGACGGTCGGCTGCCTTCAGACGAATGAGGCGGATGAGTTCGACGGGCGATTTGCCAGTGATTGACTTGCACTTGCGATAGAGTTGCACGCGACTCATATTGAATTCCTCGCTCAACTGCTGGATGTCGAGGTCGGCATTGCTGATATTTTCGGAGACGAAACTGTGGAAATGATTATAGAAACTGCGGTCCACATCGCTGAACTCAGCCCGTGTCATTTCCTTGTAGCGGTCCTTGGCAGGATTGATGAATTTGCGACAATTGATCAAGTTGTCGATGCGTGCAAATAAAACATCGGAATTGAAGGGCTTGGTGATGTAAGCATCAGCGCCAGAACGATATCCTTGGATGCGATGATCGTCGAGTGCATAGGCAGAGAGCAGCAGTACGGGGATATGGCTGGTGGCTTGGTCGGCCTTGAGCAGGCGACAGCATTCGAGGCCATTCATCACGGGCATCATGACATCGCAGATGATGAGGTCGGGGATGTTCTGCTTGGCCATAAGCAATCCCTCTTCTCCGTTCGATGCTGTGATTACTAGGTAGTTCTTCTTTTGGAGTACCATAGTGAGGTATTTACGAATGTCGCCGTTGTCGTCGATGACAAGGATGGATTTGCGGCTTTCGTCAACATCGATGAAGGGTATGCGATTGTTTTCTTTGCGGACTTCGGCTGAATCAAATGTGTTCTGTACAGACTGGTTTGCAATGGCATCAAGACGTTCGCCGTTCTTAAACAGATCATCCTGCAACATATTGAGCACCTTGTCGGCTATTTTCATGAGCTCGTCAGTCTGATGACCCATTAGTGCGATCAGTTCCTTTTGTCTTTCGGTAAGACCTCCTTCCTCAAGGATGGTCTGGATTGGACCGGCGATAAGGGTGAGTGGTGTGCGACAACTATGGCTGACGTTTGAGAAGAACGTCAGTTTGGCTTGAGTGGCTTCTTCGATCCTATTGCGCAGTTTGGAGCGTTGCTGCATGGCCCAAATGACATAAATCACAAAGCCGATAATCAATGCTATCAGGAAGATTGCTGCCAAAATGAGCAGTTGGAGTATATTGGAGCGTTCCAGGTACTTGCCCAAACGTCCGTTGACTTCTTCGATGCGTTGATTCATCTTCTCGATGTGCTGCTCCTGTCGAAACACCATTTGCGCATTGTGGCGATCGATGAGTTGGGTTGGGAGCTTAGTGACGCGTTCGTAGGGACGTCCCTCCAGAATATCGAGTGCCAGTTGGAATGATTCGAGTGCACAGGTGGGGTTAGTGCAGGTGGCATCGATTTTTCCATCGAGAACACATTGTATGCCTTGACCCTCGCCTGCGAGCGCATCTATGCCCATGATGATCGGCTTCTTATTGAGATTGTGTTTCTGACAGGCATCGTAAGCTGCAATAGCCAAAGGGTCGTTGTAGGCGGCAATCAGATCGACATCAGGATGCAATGCTATCAGACTGTCGAGAAGCGGAAAGGCAGATTCGTAGGTCCAATTCGTTTCGCATGAATCGATGACTTGTATGTCGGGGTAGTTCGAAATCACTTCGTGGAACCCTTTGCGTCGTTCGAGTGTGGATGTGGATTCCTTGATGCCCAGTACTTCGATCACCTTGCCGTGACCATTGAGACTGTAGGAGGCAAATTGACCACCTCGGATGCCGATGTCTCTGTTGTCGACCGAGACGCGTGCGGTATAGTTGGTGCTTGTGGTTTCACTATCGATGAGTATGACGGGGATGCCAGCAGCCGCTGCTTCGTCAACGACGGGGCTCAATGCTTCGGCTGTCTCGGGCAGGATCATGATTAAATCGACCTTGGCTTTGATTAGTCGCCGAACATCGGCAATCTGTTCCGATGCATTGGTGACGTTGTGTGAGATATCCAGTTCCACTTCCGGATAGGAATTATCCTCACGCTGCAAGTCTTTGATGAGTTGTCGGTTCCAATCATTGTGTATGCATTGCGATACACCGATATGATACTTCTTTTCTTGACATGCAGTGAACAGGATAAATGATATTAGTATAATAAGTGCTTTTAGTGTGTTGTACATTCGAGGCATTTTTCGCAGGTTTTGTATGTAGTGTTTATTCGAATGTTAGATAGGGGAGAATCTGCTGAATCTGCTCGGCAGAAAATGTAGTGAGTTGCTGAAATTCGACGATTGAAGCCAGTCGCTTGTGCCGTGTGCGATATCGAACGATTTCGACGGCTTGTTCGTGTGAGATGTAGGGGTGACGTTGCAATTCGGAAACCGTTGCTTCATTGACATGGATGAGTCTGAGTCGGTTGGCGTCGGTTGTGAACCAGACCGTACACCATTCATCCATGTAATCTCTTGCGGCATCCCAGGTGAGGAATTCCTGCAGTTGTCGGGGATTGTAGAATCCTCCATAACGAAGGCGATTTTTGAGTATCACCGATGCTGTGCGTGCAGCAATGCCTGGGATTCGGATGAGGGTCAGGCTATCGATGGTGTTAAGGTCAAAGAGGTGAGGCTCGGTGAATTTGCGAGGGCGTTCCTCCATTTGAGAGGTGAAGGGAGAAGATTGTGGGACATTGGTTCTTGCGGTGCTGTCAGCAATGGCGTCTGAACTGCGTAAAGATTGGTCGGGTTTGCGCTGCCCCAGAGTTGAATGACTTTGGCGATAATGATTATGGTTGTTTCGATTGTACGTGTGATAGTAATTACCATTTTGTTGATGGTAGTCGCGGTTATACAAGGGTTGTGAAGGAATCTGGAGACGTGTAGTGTCGGCAAGCAATTGAGCCACTTGGGCCTCGAGTATTTCGATGCGTTCTTCCTGTTGATGCATACTGACGAAGAAACGAGCCACGCTGATGCCCATCAAAAAGATGATGAGCACCAGGAGGCTGCGTTGTATGTAGGGAGGTATGGACTTACGATTGCTGACCATTTCTAGGTTACTTGATTACCTTTTGACCTTTGACTATAAAGATGCCATGAGTGGAAGGCTCATTTACCTTGCGTCCCAACAGGTCGTAGGAGGTAGAGACTTTTTTTTCTTCCTGATGGATGTCGGAGATACCGTCGCCACTAATGGTGACGGGTTCTGACAAATCAGACAGAGTGCCATGTTCGCCAACGGACTGAACCATTACGACGTCACCAGCCTGAGCCGTGTATTTGCATTCAGTTGGGAATGCAACGGGCGTGTCATTGATGGTTACCACGTAGCAGATTGCATATTTGTCGGCGTTCCAACTGATGTCAGTTCCAACGACATTGAGCTCAGGTGTCGCCGGCTTATCCACATAGGTTTGTGGGTTCCAATAGCCGGAAGCGTTGTTTGACTTGTCACCGCTGAAGACATTGGTGATAGTATATTCTGCGGCTTCTTCAGCTGTCAGCTCATTCTTGGCAGCGCCCCAAATCTTATTGCCTGCATCGTCAGTGTAATAGTAGCACTTGCGACTGACGGTTGACATCTGGTTGCCCTTGGCATTCCACATATCATAGACAGCCCAGATGGCAGGCAGGCCTCCCATGTGGTCAAACCAGATGGAGTCGTTGGTGCTAAGCTCACATTGAGTGTGGAGGAATACGGTCTTTGGATTGTTATGCCACGGACGGCCGAACCAAATGTTGTAGCGAGATGGATCTTCAACGTCATCGGTGGTGATGGTTGTGTTGTTGAAGACATAACCCCAGCGAGTCTCTGCAGGGTGACTTGGTGCAACAATGTAACCGCCAGAAGGGCGATTGATGTTGAGCATGCAATTTTCGAAGAAGACGTCACCATCTCCATAGATGAAATCTACAGAACCCTCGATTTCTGAATTGTTCCAGAAAGTTCGGTTGTAGGTTCCTCCATTGTAGTAGGTGTCCTGGTAAGAACGGGTACGAACATTGTTAAACACTGCACGGTCAGCGGAAATATTCATAGCCAAAGCCTGAGGACCCTCCATCTTGCCGATGGTCCAGTTCTCATTGTCGACGGTACAGCCTTCCATATAGAAGTCTGTGCCACCGGCCTGCACTTCAAGGGTTGCACCAGCACTGATATGATACCATACGCGGCTGTGGTCGGTCTTGGTATAGCCATCAAGACGATCGCCTGAGATGATGACCTTGTCGCGATTCTGCCCAATGAGGTGGATGTTGGGCTTGTTGACGCAAACGAGGCGGCATGAGTCATACTCGTTGATGCCGGCGTTGTTGATGCGGGTAGTTTCTGTTCCATCATTGTTTTCAGGATCAGTGTAGCGTGTGCCATAACCAGATGAGAATGTGAAGTTTGGATCACGATAGGTGCCCTCCTTTATGTAGATGAGGTAAGGCTCGGTGCTTTTAGAAGGAGCATCGTCGATGGCCGCCTGGATGGTACGATACTGTGCGGGCATGTCTTCGGTAGCCTCAATCTTCTCCCGATAATCCAACTGCTTGAGGGAAGCATCGACAATGGCGTTAAAACTGCGTGGAGATGGTACGGGGCGCTCAATGACATTCATTGCATAGTTGAGCGCAGGAGCCTTCTTGTTGCCGGTGGCAGCATCAACGACGTAGCCTTCAGGGATGCTGAGCATGTAAGAAGTGCCGTAGTCGAGTCCGGAATAGTTGATGGTAAGGGCACGATTGCTCCAAGTTGGAGTGATAGCCTTGGTTTCGCCCGATGCATTGTTGGTAAGGGTGATTTCGCCTTCACCTTGAGCTATACGTGCATTGTAGTTGACAACGATGCGACCACTGCGGGAAATATTCTCGCCTGTTTCAGGAGAGATGGATTGGATCTCGAGTTTTGAGTCATCGCTGTTGCCTATTACGGTGCCAGTCAAAACGACGTTGGCAAGACCATGATCCTTGGTGCCACCAAGACTGTAGATACTGAACTTCAACTTGAGAGGAGACTCCTCGTCGGCAGATAGTCCGTTGATGTCGTAGGAGTACTGTGAAAGTTCCATGTCCTTGCCTGAACGGTTCGGAGTGAAATCCTTGTCGAGTATTAGTTCGTCATCGCCTGCGCAAACAGCAACCTGCCATTTTCCGCCATCTGTGCCATAGCGGGCAGCATCAAAGGAGAGTTTCTGTGGAATGAAGACACCACCATTGGTCAAGTCGACAGAGAAGGTCAACGTGTTGGCATCACAGGGAGCAGCGCTGTTGTTGGTGCCCTTCTCCATAGTGCAAATGATGGAAGTGAAGGTAGCAGCACCTGTTGATCCACTCCATGCCCTGGTGCCATTGAATGCAAGTTCTTCACCGAGTGTAATCACATCATTCTTGAAGTATGCACTTGCCTCAAATGGATCATATTCTGGATGCTGATCAGCATCACCACTATTGAATGCCCAGGTTAATGTGGCATCTGGGATAGAAACACTGGATGCTTGAGCGAAACCATGAACATAAACATCAGCAAGGCAGATGGTCTTGGCATTGGCTGCACCGCCATTGTACCAGGGATAAACACGGATGTAAAGACAACCTCCATCTTCAATACTCTCCACAATGCTGCTCTCTACCAGGTAGGCAGTATTGCCTGCCATGCCGCCGGAGAAATCTGCAATCTGGGTAGGGCTGGAGAAGAGGGAATCAGTATCATAATATACCTTGCAACGCATACCGGAACCGCCTGCACCTGCGACGTACATTGAGATCTTGTCAAGGTTGATGAGGGTTTGAGCAGGAGCCTTCACGCCGAGCTGGATGTAACGTGTCGAAACCTCGTCGATTTCGCCTTCTGGCCAAGAATCTTCAAGAGTACAGTTTCGCTGAACCTTGCGGGTTGCGTCATAACCGCTTTCTTCTGGCCAAACTGCTTTCGAGTTGATGTTGTTATAGTCTCTTGCATACATACTGCTCCAGGTCTGGTCGATAGCTTCGATAGCACCTTCCGTCACAGAAGAATTGCCACCATTCATTGCCCAAAGCACGCTGCATTCTTCGGTCTCGCCGCCCAAGGCAATGATTGACGCAGAGAGTTCGAGTGTTTTTTCGTTGGTGCCATCACTTGCTGTAAGAGTGCCGTTTACTGTCCCGGTACCATTGAGTTGAACACGAATGTAAACGGACGTAATCAGGTTAGAGCCGGTATAGGCCACTTCAGCTGTCTGACCGAAGTTCTCCTTATCTGCACTCACCAGGAAGTCTCCGCTAGTAGTGAAGGTGAAAGTGCCGCTTTCGTTTGCAAGACCAAAGGCAGAAATGTTGAATTCCTTGGTTAAGGTTTGTCCATTGTATCCCTTTCCAAGATCACCACTTTGTGGATTGAAGGTGATTTCGTTCGAGACGATGACGTGCTCAGCCAGTTCGGCAAGGATGGCATCAGACTTGGCCTTGTTGTCGGCATTATAATTCGCAGCCTTGGTAATCATGTTCTCGCCATTCTTGACTGCCTGTGCAAACGTGCGGGCAATCAATGTCGCACCTAAGGCTATAGTGTGGGTATTGTCGCTAGAGCAAAAGAGATTCTCTGTGCAATACTGTTCGCCATAGTTCAGATAGAGTTCGGCAGTGAGTTGCGTGAGGTCAATTACAGGGACGTCTTCATACTCTGCAGCAACGTCGATGAGAGACTGTGCATAGTCGTAGGTGTTGTCGCTTGCAGGCAAACTGTTGTCGGTCTTGTACGATTGACCGTCACATGTAGTAAACTTGTCTCCGAGGTCGTGCATGCCGTTACGACGAATGGTATTGCCGCTGAAATACTTGCGGCAGATAGGTGTGACAATGATAGGTTTGCCACCACGAGCCTTGGTTTCGTTGATAAAGTTGCGAATAAAACCCTTGAAGGTTCCGTAAGGAGTTGTTCCACGATAATCTGTCGAAGCAGCAGCTGTGGCATCGCCAATATAATTATAATAGGCTTTGACGGTGTCTCCGTCGGCGCCTTCATTCTTTTCGTCATTGTGAGCAAATTGGATGATAACATAATCACCCTCTTCGATAGTGGTAGCTGAACTTTTAGAGGCTACCATTGTTGGCCAATAGGCGCTCTCCTGATAAAAAGACTTTGAACTTGCTCCAGACTTGCCTCGATTGTTGACGGTGATAAATTCCGAATCGAAGAATTGTTGTAGCATCTGGCCCCAGCCTCGCTTCTCAGTGCTTTCGTCATAAGTCTGCATGGTACTGTCGCCAATACTGTGCAGTTTGACTTTGGCTTCTACATTGGAGCCAAGGGAAAGGAGGCTTAAAAGTGTTATGAGTGCAAGGGAAGTAAGATTCTTATTCATGTGTTGTTAATGGGGTGAGAGTAAAATGGGAGAGTTTAATCAAGATAGTGTAAACGCGCACGCATACGCGCTTTTAAATAATGAAGATGCCAAATGGGATACATCCGTTTGTGCGTGTATCCCATTCGGCAATTTATAGATAAGAGCCTAAGTCAGAGGGTTACTTCTCTTCCTTCTTAGCGGCTGGTTTCTTGGCAGCGGGCTTCTTTGCAGCTGGTTTCTTGGCAGCAGCCTTCTTCTCGTCAAGCTTCTTTTCAGCCTTCTCGAGTTGAGCCTGGAGCTTCTCGATAACCTTGCCCTGCTCGTTGATCTGCTTCAGAAGTGGGTTGAGTTCCTCGTTCTCAACCTCCTCGGGGAATTCCTGCTTCAGGCGGATCTCCATGTCGCTGACGATGTTCATGTAGTTGGTGAATGCATCGAAGCTGGAGTCATAGGGTGAGAATGGAACGTATGCGCCCATCTTGGTCGACATGAACTTGAAGTGGTCGGCCGAAAGCAGGTAGGCGAAATCCTGGCGGAGAATCTCGTTGTTCGACATGTGCAGACGCTCGGAGATAGAGTAGATGGCACGAATGGCCTCGTTCTGCAGGTCGTTGCCCATCCAGGCGCTGACGTCCTTGTCGTAGCCGTCCCATGAAATTGGGTGACCTACGTTGGCAACAGCGATGGGTGGAATGTTCTCCCAGCACTCGGCTGGTGTAGCAAAGCGGATATCCTTCTGCTCGGCGAAGTATGGCAGGGCCTTGAAGAAGTTGAAGATTCCGCTCGACTCGGGATTCATACCACCAATTACGTCGAAGTTCATGGCGATGAGGTAAACCTTCTCTTCAGCAGGAGAATCAGCGATCCAACCCATATACTGGCCAGCATCGAGACCATACTGGAAGTTGAGGCAGATATCCTCAGAGAGCTTGGTGTTGCGGAACATCAGTCCCACATCCTGCTTGGCAGCGGTGGAGTAAACGTAGTTAGGCGACTTCCAGCCAAGGACGTGACGGGTTCCCTCGGTAACTACACCCTTGAAGCCCAAAGCAGCGATTTCGGCACCGATTTCATCATTGTAGATGAAGCCGGTGTTGACGAAGGTCTTCGAATCGTACTGGAAGGTGTCGTTGATGATCTTCTTCTGGAGTTCAACCTGATACTTGAAGTCCTCGGGGTCGACAAGCGATGAGAGGGAGTGGGAATAGGTCTCGCAGCAGAGCTCGCAGCAACCGGTGGCAACCAGTTCGCGTACGCAGTCGAGGAACTCAGGGCAGTACATCTCGAACTGCTCCATGGCAACACCCGAAATAGAGAGAGCTACCTTGAACTTCTTTTCGGAAGCCTCAATCATCTCCAGCAGCATCTTGGCGGCAGGGATATAGCTCTGATATGCCAAGCGCTTCAGGATTTCTTCGTTGGCATAATCGTCATAATAGTAATGGTCTGCACCGATATCGTAGAAACGATATTTCTTCAGACGGAAGGGCTGATGTATCTCAAACAGCAAACAAACGGTTTTCATAATTAACAATTAGCAATTAAGAATTAATAATTAAATTCCTGGTCGCTGTTTAGGACCAGCCTAATAATCTCTTGTATGCGTCAACAACGCGGCGGCCTACCTTCTCCCAAGTGATCTGGTTGACCTCGTTGCGACCCATTTCCTGCATGAACTTGTGGAGCTCGGGGTATGTGATAAGGGCATACATGGCGTCGGCCATGGCATCGATGTCCCAATAGTCGCACTTGAAGCAGTAGTCGAGGATTTCGCCGCAGCCCGACTGCTTCGAGATGATCGAAGGTACGCCGCACTGCATGGCCTCAAGTGGCGAGATGCCGAAGGGTTCGGAAACCGAAGGCATCACATAGACATCGCTGACCTTGAACATTTCGTACACCTGCTTGCCGCGAAGGAAGCCAGTGAAGTGGAAACGATCGGCCAGACCCTTTTGAGCTACCAGATGGATCATCTGTTCCATCAAGTCACCGTTGCCGGCCATGACGACACGGGCATTGGGGGCCTTCTGCAAGCAGCGTGAAGCAGCCTCGACGAAGTACTCGCAGCCCTTCTGTGCCGTAATACGGCCCAGGAAGGTGATGACCTTCTCGTCGGTGCCTCGCTTAGCCTCCATGTCGAGCACTTCCTGCGACATGGGTTCCACGGCGTTGTGCATAGCGATACACTTGGCAGGATCCTGATGATAGTGGTTGATGACCGTCTGACGTGTCAGCTCGGATACGCACTGTATCTGGTCAGCGTTGTTCATGCCGTCGAGCTCAATCTTGAAGGTTGGGTCGTTGGCATCGCACATGCCGCGGGTGCGGTCGAACTGAGTAGCGTGAACGTGGATGACAAGAGGCTTGCCGGTCACCTGCTTGGCATGGATGCCGGCAGGATAGGTGAGCCAGTCATGGGCATGGATCACATCGAAGCCGTCATGCTGCAATTCCTTGCGGGCGATGACGCCTGCTACGATGGAATAGTTGTTGATTTCCTCCAGCAGGTTCTTGGGATATTTGCCCGAGAACTCGATACATCCGAGGTCGTTGGTGTAGAGGTTGCTGAAGTCAGCGTAGATGCAGTTGCGCAGGTCGTAGTATTCCTGTGGATCCATCACATGACCCTGGCGCTTCTGTACGTAGTCCCAATCGACGTCCTTCCATACCACTGGCGTATTCGATGCGCCAATGATGTGTACGAAGTCTTTGATTTCGTCGCCTTGTGGCTTTGGCAGGACAAAGGTAACATCACATTCTCCTGTGTTGACGACACCGCGTACGATACCGAACGAAGCGGGTCCCAGACCACCGAGGATATGAGGAGGCCATTCCCAGCCAAACATTAATGCTTTCATGTTTATTCTGGATTATATTTATTATTTTTTTCTTGAATGCTCAACATATCGATCCAGGAAGTCCATAGCGCGCAGAATCTCGGCCTGGTTGATCGAAAGTGACTGTGCTCCATGTCCGCGGAATGGCGGGTCACCATCATAGACTTCCGAAACGGTGCCGATGCAGTGGCGGCCCATCTCTTCCTCGTAGGCCCACAGACGACGTGTGATGAATGCGACGCCTGAGTTGGTGAATACCGAAAGGTATGCTTCGGCATAGATGCCGAGCAGCCAGGGCCAGCAGGCTCCGTTATGATAGGCAGCATTGCGCTGGCTCACATTGCCCCAGTAGTTAGGACGATAAAGACCGGCGGTAGGGGTCAGCGAACGGATGCCCTTAGGCGTCAGGAGTTCGCGAGTCACCATGTCAAGCACAGCCTTGCGTTCGGGCTTGGTGAATGGGGTATAGGTCAAACCGATGGCAAACAGCTGGTTCGGGCGAACGTCGGCGCACTTGAAGTCTTCGGTTACGTAATCGTACAGATAGCCTGTTGGGGTAGTGAACAAGCGCTTGAAGTTGGCTTCGTACTTCTCTGCCAGCAGGTCGAGAGCCTCAATCTTTTCAGCATTCTTCTTGGCATCTACCTTGTACAAGTCGATCAGCAATTTGACGGCATTGTACCAGAGGGCATTGAACTCTACGATGTAACCTGTGCGGTAGGTGATGGGATGACCGAACTCGGTGGCATTCATCCATGTGATGGCCTTTCCGTCGGCATTGGCATATACCAATCCATTTTCGCGCAGTTCCAGTTCGGAGTTGCCGTCGATAATGTAGTTGACCACCTCCTCCACAAAGTCGCCATACTTTTCGGCGGCCTTCTTGAAGCCTAATCGGATGGCATATTGCTGCACAGCCCAAACGGCCCAAAGAGGTACATCAGGATAGTTGATTTCGTGGATAGTCTTGTCCACTTCGCTGTTCTGCATGAAGTTGCGCACAGCCTCTATGCCACTTGCCATGATCTTGTGGTACTCGGCCTCGTCACCGATGACGAGTGTCGAACCGGGCACAGCGATGAATTGGTCACGTGCACGTACCTTGAACCAAGGATAGCCGGCGATGATGTAGTCCTTTCCGTCGCGCTCGATGATGTTGCTGGTGGCTGAAATCTTGAGGCAGTTGAAGAAACTGTCGCGTGTGGTGCGGAGCTTCACCTCGCGTGTGAAGAGTGCCTTCAATCCATTCGGCTTGATAGGGGTGATGCCTCCAGAGAAGACTACACTCTCGCCCTTCTTGATTGAGAACTCGAAATAGCCAGGCATGAAGAGATCTTCCTTGTAGCCGTAGCCACGAACCTGCTCACGCGGATATTCGACACCAATGTTCCAATCGGGATGACTGTGCCACTGGTTCTCCTTAGATAACTGCATGTAGAGGGTAGGATAGCCCTGGTAGAGGCAGGAACCGATACCATTCTCCACAACCTCGTAGTTGTAGTTCACCTGATTGTTGCGCTGGGTGAGCTCGTTCACATTGCGGAAGGCGAGCTGTGGGCGCAGCCTCAATGTTGTCTCGCTGTGAGCATCAACCAGGGTGTAGCGGATGATGACACGTGGCTCATGGAGCACAACAAGGCTTTCACGAGTCAGGATCACACCTCCCACACGATAGGTGTTGGTGGAGATGGTTTCACAATTAAACTCACGGATGTACTTGTGTCCACGGGGGGCGAAGGTGTCGCCCTCATACTTGTGGATGCCAAGATTGAACTCTGCTCCATGCTGTATAACAGTCTCATCGAGGGATGAAAGCAATACATGGTTGTCATCATCCAACTCCGGAATAGGAATGACCAGCAAACCGTGGTATTTGCGGGTGTTGCATCCTGTCACCGAAGTGCTCGAGTACGCTCCACTTTTATTCGTGCGGAGATACTCGATGTCAAGAGATTGCTCAAGGTTGGTAAGCAGAGTCTTGTCAAACTTCAGATAGCTCATATAGATTAGATTATCGGGTGTAATTTGGTTAATACACGGTACATGGTGCCATTGGGACACTATATTTCGTTGCAAATATAGCGCATTGTTTTTATTTATCCAAATTTTTAAGCAAAATAGTGCGTATTTTCACACTATATTTGTCAATTTTATGTTATCGAGCATAAAAAAATAGCTAAAAATTCAAAAAATGCAATCGTTTTGGCGAACGTATGAATATAATGTGTACTTTTGCACACAAATCATAAAAGTGAGCAATTCTGCTCCAATGTCAGGTATGAGTGTAAATACGAGATCAGAACTAATCGAAGTGGCTCGTCAGCTGTTTGCCACCAAGGGCTTCGACAATACGACGATGAACGAGATCGCCGCAAAGTCGGAGAAGGGTCGACGTACACTTTATACGTATTTCAAGTCGAAGTCGGAAATCTTCCTGGCTGTAGTCGACAGCGAGATGAGTCATATCATCGAGGCTATTGAGGAAATCCCTCCTCTTGAGATTCCGGCCGACGAGAAGCTCAAACGCTATATTCTATGCCGTCTTGACCAGGTGCGTAATACGGTGATCCGTAATGGCTCGCTTAAGGCGGAATTCTTTCGTGATGTCATCCAACTCGAACATGCAAGGCGACGTCTCGATGTGCGTGAACTGAGCATCTTGCGCAGCATCTTGCAGCAGGGCATCGAAGAAGGCACTTTTGACATTGATAATGCTTCTGTCGTGGCTGTTACGATCCACTATGCTTTGCGTGGTCTCGATCTGCCCAATATCCGCGGACAATTTACTGCCTTGGGCGTCCCTACTGCTCGGCTTCGCGAATGTATTTTCAAGATGATATTCTATGGCATTGTCCGCACGCATGCTCGATCATATACACATTATTAAATATATTATACAATTTTACAAATTATGAAACTCCTCGAAGGAAAAGTAGCACTTATCACGGGTGCTGCCCGTGGCATTGGCAATGCCATTGCCCACAAGTTCGCCGCTGAAGGCGCCGATATTGCATTCACTGACCTCGCGCTCAACGAAGAGCACCTCGCCAACATCAACCATGCTGCCGAGGAAATTGCTGCTCATGGCGTCAAGTGCATCGGCTATGCATCGAATGCAGCCGATTTTGCTGAAACCGAAGCCGTTGTAGCAAAGATCAAGGCCGACTTCGGTCGTATTGATATCCTTGTAAACAATGCTGGTATCACCAAGGACGGACTCATGCTCCGCATGTCTGAAGCTCAGTGGGATGCCGTAATCAACGTCAACCTCAAGTCGGCCTTCAACTTCATTCACGCTTGTTGTCCCATCATGCTTCGTCAGAAGGGCGGTTCGATCATCAACATGTCGTCTGTTGTCGGTGTTCACGGCAATGCCGGCCAGTGCAACTATTCTGCCTCAAAGGCAGGTATGATTGCTCTCGCCAAGTCTATCGCTCAAGAGATGGGGCCCAAGGGCATCCGCGCCAATGCCGTCGCTCCAGGCTTCATCGAGACAGCCATGACTGCTCAGCTGCCACAGGCTGTTCGCGACGAGTGGATGAAGAAGATACCGCTTCGTCGTGGTGGTCAGACCGAAGATATCGCCAACGTCTGCGTTTTCCTCGCCAGTGATATGTCAAGCTATGTCACAGGTCAGGTTATTCAGATCGATGGCGGCATGAATATGTAAACAATTAACAGTTAAGAATTAACAATTAATTTTAAGGTTAATTGGAAATAATCTACGAAGACAACCACATCATCGCCGTCAGCAAGACTTGCCATGAGATTGTGCAGGCCGACAAGACGGGTGACGAACCATTGTCCGATACGCTGAAGCGCCTTATCAAAGAGCGTGACGCTAAGCCCGGCAATGTTTTCCTCGGTGTCACCCACAGGTTGGATCGTCCCACTACTGGTGTGGTCCTTTTTGCCAAGACCAGCAAAGCGCTCGAACGCCTTAACCGGATGTTTTCGAGTGGTGAGGTTCACAAGACCTATTGGTGCATCGTTGAAAATGTATGGGGGGCTGGAGTTAATGTCGCCGAAGCGACCGCAGATTTGCCTCCCAAAGAACAGGACCTGACCGACTATTTGGTCCGCAACGAGAAGCAGAACCGTTCCTACGCTTACAGCGAACCTCGTCAGGGGGCCAAGGAGGCGCGTCTGCATTACCGTGTGATAGCCTCCAACGAGCGTTATGCGCTGCTTGAGGTTCAACTCTTTACGGGTCGCCATCATCAGATACGTTGCCAGCTCGCAAACATTGGACTTCCCATCAAAGGAGACTTGAAGTATGGCGCTCCGCGGTCTAATCCCGATGGTGGAATCTCCTTGCATTCGCGTCAGGCACAGTTCGTCCATCCCGTTTCCAAGCAGGAGGTTGTCATCGTGGCTCCTGTCCCCGACGACACGCTATGGAAGGCGCTTGCCGCACAGTTGGCTTAAGACACTTATCCTCTCCGGATTATTTTCGGAGGGGATATTCTTTTTTGCCTTATTTTGATTTATTTATATTCCGTTTTTCCCCCGAAAAACCGATTTTGTTCATAAAAACGGACAAATTTTTTAAAAAGTTGTCCCAACTCTTGGTTATGTGCTCAAAGATTATTATCTTTGCGCATGAATGCAGACTTATTATTTTCGAATAGCCAATTAACTTATAACATTTTTCACTAACTAATAAATCTAACAAATTTTCACTATGGCATTAATGGATCAACTCGTTGCCAAAGCCCAGGGCAATAAGCAGCGAATCGTCCTCGCAGAGGGCACCGAACCACGTACTATCCAGGCCGCTGACCGTATTCTTGGTGACGGCGTTGCAGACATCATCCTTATTGGTGCAAAGGCTGAGATTGAAGCCCTTGTTAAGGAGTATGGCCTCAAGAACATCGATAAGGCTACCATCGTTGAGCCTCTTAATAATCCCAAGGCACAGCAGTATGCTGACCTCCTCTTCAAGCTCCGCGAGAAGAAGGGTATGACCCCTGAGAAGGCTGCTGAACTTGTGAAGGATCCTCTTTATCTCGGCACCCTGATCATCAAGTCGGGTGAGGCTGACGGACAGGTGGCTGGTGCTCGCAACACTACTGGCGATGTCCTTCGTCCTGCACTCCAGATCATCAAGACTGCTCCTGGCATCTCTTGCGTATCGGGCGCTTTCATCATGATTATGGAGAATGAGGCTGCCAAGGCTTACGGCAAGGAGGGTATCCTCGTCTTCGCCGACTGTGCTGTTACTCCCTGTCCTGATGCCAAGCAGCTGGGTCAGATCGCCGTTTGCTCGGCTCAGACCGCTCACGACATCGCAGGCATCGAGACTCCCGTTGTCGGCATGCTTTCGTTCTCGACCAAGGGTTCTGCCAAGCATGAGATGGTGGACAAGGTTGTCGAGGCTACCGCTGTAGCTAAGGAACTCGATCCCAATCTCCAGATTGATGGCGAACTTCAGGCCGATGCCGCTATCGTTCCAAGCGTGGGCGCCAGCAAGGCCAAGGGCAGCACTATCGCTGGCCATTGCAACACCCTCGTATTCCCAAGCCTTGAGGCAGGCAATATCTGCTACAAGCTTGTTCAGCGTTTCACTGGTGGCACCGCTGTAGGTCCAATCCTCCAGGGTATTGCTGCTCCTGTCAACGATCTTTCTCGCGGCTGCAATGTCGATGAGGTTTATCAGACCATCGTCGTTACCTGCAACCAGGCTATCGGCGCTAAGGAGCGTGCTGCTGCCAAATAACATTAACTTTTAAACAATAACTATTAAAAATTAACTAGGTAAATTAATGAAAATTCTCGTACTGAACTGCGGTTCCTCTTCCCTCAAGTATAAGGTATTCGACAACAAGAACGTCATTGCCCAGGGTGGCGTTGAAAAGATTGGTCTGCCCGATTCGTTCCTCAAGCTTACGGCTCCCGATGGATCGAAGGTCATCGTTGAGAACTTCATGCTCGAGCATACTGCTGCCGTTGAATTCGTCTTCAAGGAGCATCTGCTCAACCCGAAGTATGGCGTTTTGAAGTCGGCTGAAGAGATTCAGGCTGTAGGTCACCGTGTGCTGCATGGCGGCATGAAGGTCACCAAGTCCTGCTTGATTACCGATGAGGTTGTCGATGTCATCAAGGAATGTGCAGTTCTCGGTCCTCTCCACAATCCTGCTAACCTCAAGGGCATCATGGCTGTGAAGGAACTTCTTCCAACAGTTCCACAGGTAGCCGTTTTCGATACTGCATTCCATCAGACTATGCCCGAGAAGGCTTTCATGTATGCCATTCCGCTCAGCATCTACAAGAAGTGGAGCGTACGTCGTTACGGTTTCCACGGCACTTCACACCGCTTCGTAAGCAAGCGTACCATCGAGTACCTGGGTCTCGACCCCAACAACTCGAAGATTATTGTTGCCCACATCGGTAACGGTGCTTCTATGTCGGCTGTTGTTAATGGCAAGTGTGTTGATACCTCGATGGGTCTCACCCCTCTTGAGGGCCTCGTGATGGGCACCCGCTCGGGCGATATCGACGCTGCTGCTGTTACCTTCATTATGGACAAGGAGGGACTTTCTCCTGCTCAGATGGACACCTTCCTCAACAAGAAGTCGGGTATGCTTGGCCTCTGTGGTTCAAGCGACATGCGTGATGCTACCCTCAAGGCTCTCGATGGCGATGAGGATGCAAAGCGCGCCCTCCAGGTTTACTACTATCGTGTAAAGAAGTACGTCGGCGCCTACGCTGCCGCTATGGGTGGTGTCGATGCTATTGCTTTCACCGGTGGTGTAGGCGAGAACGATAAGTTGTTCCGTGCTGGTGTGCTTGAGGATATGGAGTTCCTGGGCATCAAGCTCGATGCCGAGAAGAACAACAAGGTGCGTGGCGAAGAGGCTATCATCTCTACCCCCGACTCCAAGGTCACTGTGGCTGTCGTTCCTACCGACGAGGAACTGATGATTGCCACCGATACCGAGGAGATCGTAAGCGCGCTCTAAACGCGTCTGTCGCTGGCTTACAGCGGCTGAATATCTTAAATAAAAACAATGTCGAAGTGGCAAAATCAGCTGCTTCGACATTATTTTTTAATCCGTGCAAAAGTTTTTCATCAATTATTTTCGTTGTTTGAGATAAAAGATGTATCTTTGCACCCGCTTTCGGCCAGTTTTAGCGGCTTCTTCGACGAATGCCGGGCGAGGCAGGATGCAAGGCCTATGTCTGGGAACGCTACCAGTTATGC
>JAEEGJ010012350.1_pt1 | contig 21191 bp, 6 predicted proteins | sample 8958761 | NCBI WGS metagenome assembly JAEEGJ01 (sample SAMN16246546, study PRJNA631951) | gut metagenome | biome: gut microbiome; feature: rumen; material: RS-attached | host: Bos | place: Iran: Karaj | collected 2018-10
CTCCGATATTTCCCACACAATAACCTAAAAAGCAAAAGTCACCTGCCTTGATGATTCCGGAATGTGCCCACTGTTCATTAACTTCGTATCTTTCAATTTTACCCATTTCTTTTCCCTCCATTGGTTTTAATCATAGATTTTGCAATTCTTTTAAGTTTTTCTCGTACTTCTATCGGTTCAATAACCTCAACCTTTTCTCCGAAGGTAAGCATCCACATAGTAGCTATCTTGGGTGAAACCTCAAAATGCTCTGCAATCTCCGGCACAGTTACCATTTCTTTCTGCAACAGTATTGATAATATTCCGATCAACCTGTCAATCTTCATATGCTCACCTTTCCTGTTTATACTATCAAAGCAAACAAGACAACAATATGTCTTGTTTGCAATAAAAATATTCCTCTATCCCCCTTTTTCAGGGTACTACAGCGCTTTTCATTCATGGCTCTTTGTAAGAACACTGCATATATCTGCGAAACTCTGTATCGGTTCAAACTCCTCCAGCGCATTATAATAGTTATCTACCGAGGTTGAGCTTAAGGAAGTCTCAACAGGGTCTTTTTTCACAAGATCTTTTACCAAATCAAGATCCTTGTCATTGTACTTGATCACATGGACTTTTTTATCCATACCGTACTTTTTTGATGCTGCCATTGTCGCTCCAAGGCAGAGATCCATGTCATCCTTCCTGTCTTTTCCGCAAAGACCTGTTACATAAAGATCATCCTCACTGTTCTGGACAAGGATGGTTCCCTTTATGCCTTTCTCATCCACAAGGACCCTTGACACATCAGGGTCTGCAAATTCATCGGCAAAAGCCGGATCATACAGAAAATTATCTTCATCATTATCAATCAAGTATTTCTTCAGCTTAAGCTGCTGCCCGGCATCAAGGCTTTTTAGGGCTCCGGTATCAGAGTAATCCTTTGCCGCCTTTGCCATATTGGGATTTTTTAAAAGATCTGCCACTGAAAAAATCCACTCTCCGGAATGTTCATCCTCGTCTGTAAAATTAAAATCAGACAAAAAATCTTCCTCAAAGACACAAAGCTTATCTCTATCGGGAAGCCTGTCCCTGCTGAGATAGAGCCTGTCACAGCCTGCAGAAACCGCCGCCTTAAAGGCATAACCCATAAGAGTGCTTCCAAGTCCATGCTTTCTAAGTTCCTCCCGAACAAAAATCCATTCCACAATGACCTTTTTTTCCATCATATGAAGGATCATAAGGGCGGCAGGAACATCGTTCCCGCCGTCCTTTCTCTCCAGCACTGTTCCAAGACATACCCTGTCCGGGAATAAAGCCCTTTTTAGTAATCCAAAGGGATCAAGTTCTGCAAAATAATCAAGATGTTCCTCGAGTACAATTGCAGTTTTCATAAATCATTTCCTCTCATTCTGTTCCACATCATATTTATAAATTCCGTCGTTGTAAGGTTTCTCTTTTGTATATCCCCCTGAATCCTGAAACCATACTTCACGGATTTGAAGAAGCTTACCCTCTTTAAAGCTTCCCTGTACTTAACATCGATTACATCTCCCATTACATCAACGAAGGTCTTTGGATCATCATAGTCGATGGCAAACATTGCGCTACCTTTCCTGCTTTCGCCAAAGGAAATAAACACCGGCATCCTGTAGGCCTCCACAAAGTTATTTAAAAGCTCCTCCTTATTAGGTGCATCTGCCGGGGCAGCCTTATAAGCATCAAAGGCATCCTTAAGCCGCTGACCGTATATGGGATCTGCAAAAAACGGTTTAAGCTCTTCTTCTGCCTGCGGAAGATTTGCAGGAACTCTGAGCTTTGTTTTGACATTTGCAAATATCTTATCTAATTTATAATACGACTCACCCTTTTCTTTGTCACGCTGTTTCCTCTGAGCCAGGTCATTTACCTCTACGCCATCATACAACTCCTCGATGCGGGCAACTAACAAAGACTCCGCTCTTTCCAGGTAGCTTTGCTTTGTATGGCCTATTCTCTGGATTACAATATCTTCCAACTCCTTAAGTTCTTTCTCGTCCTTACCCTCATCCTGAGCTTTCCAGAGAGCTCTTAGCGCTCCAAGTATATTAAACTCTGAATAGATATGCGCGATTTCTGTGGCAATGCCCAGCTTCTCCTCATATGGAATCTCGTTAAAGTGAGCTGCGTAATCCTGAACCTGCTGCTGTGGTGTTCTGCCGTCGTTCTGCATGTTAAAGCCATGGTCAGTGAGTACCTGGTAAAATCTTGATATATCGAAAAAATTCTTTCCAACAATACCATACTGCTGTTTTATCATTTTTTCTGAACTCAGCGTTGAGTTTATAAGTATTGAAGGCTCCTGACTAAGCAGTGCGGCAAGGCTGTCGAAATCCTCATGGAAAATATTCTCAAGACTGTTTCTAACGCCTTCATTACGACTCTTAAGCAGCGGCCTTAGATCTTCTTCCTTGTCAGATAAAACTGCAATCTTCATATTGCCCGCAGCACCTGCATCTGCATTGATAGTCTTATCAAATTCTGACTTTACATCCAGTATTGTTGCATTCTGAGCAGCCTGAAGCTGTCTTAAGATTTTTTGCATTTCTATGACTTCCTTGTTAAAGGAGTCAAGAGTATTCATAAGTCTTATCTGGCACTGCTGGAAGCCGTAGATAGCCGGCGGAAGCTCAAATCCCAGTTTCTGCGCCCTTACAAGAGCAGCTGCTATCCTCTCAGCACTGGAATGATAGTCTCCAAGCTTCATTACCTCAGAAAATACAGCCTGCAGCTCATCCTTCTTTGTCTCAAGAAGCTTAATGGAATCTTCTCCAAGGAGCGCTGTGAAGCCCTCCATAAACCCTGAGCCGCTGCCTGCTGCTGCTGCCATCAGCATCATGGTTATCTTTTCCTGTTGGAACTTATCCAGCTTTGTAGCATTACCAAAATCGATCACGGTTAGTCTTTGGCTGTCCAGCATTATATTGCCGGAATGAAGGTCGCCGTGGTAATACCCTTCCCCGAAAACCGCCTCTGTGACCCACTTTTCAGAGAGCTTGCAGAGCATTTGCTGCTGTCTTTGTAATGTGGCAAGTTTTCTGGAAAGATCCGCTATTGTATTCTGCACATCTGCTCCATTGGAAACGAAGATCTTGGGGTTTTCACCCTCCATAATGAGCTTACCTTCTTCGTCCTTTTTGTAGAACTTACCTACAATGTCATCACGGTCTTTTCTTGACTTTTTAAGGACATTGATGACAGTATCCCCGTTAGCCCTGTTCACCATCATTGCATTCGGTGTGGGATTTGCAAGACTACTTACTTTCATGGACTCAACATTATTTTCATTGTCATCATAAATTCGGCCGCGCTCACAGTTTGCTGCCTCGATGGTAAGGTCAAGCTCCTCCATGTAACGTGTCAGAAGGCCATCATAGGTCTTTGCCATTCCTTTGCCGGCCTTTGCTGCACATTTCTGCATGATCTTCTTTTCCCTCAGCATCCTGTTACGTACATCAGGGCGAAGAAGTTTGATAACGACTTCACTGGGAGTAAGGCTGTCCCTTGTATAGACCTTGCAAAGAAAAGCCTGTCCCACAGATGCTGCACCGAGGGATCTTGTTACTTCGATCCTCTCTATCCTGCCGTTGGATCTCTGAACCATTGAAAGAAGCTGAGCCTCCACGATTGGTCTCGGGATTGGAGCAAGGTTAGATTTCATATCATCAAAAGCATCCTGCATTCCGGCAGGGATCATTGAATCCGGAATTCCCTGAAGGATTTTCTGAAGTAGTGGTCCTGCTCCCTTGAACAAGCCTCCAACCATTGGCGCTATGGCCTTGTTTTTCTGCTCCTCAGTGGCATCTTCGGGAAGGTTTACAGGTTTTGCATTCCTTATGGCTGAAGCAAACATGCTCCTGACATCGAGAATACTGCTGTCTGCAACGTAGGTGGACAAAACATTTCTTACAAACTGTCCTTCACCATCATTGCCCTTCATGGAGTTATTTACCATCTTAGTGAGCTGCGCTTTTCCAAGGTCAATACGACGCTGTCTCTCTTCGTCCTCGATTCCCTGTTCCTTGTAATATGGCACCTGTTCTATGGGTTCAGGCTGTACAGCCTCCCCCATATTCTTGTTGATGTACTTTTCCATCTCCGCCTTTGCCCCACGCAAAAGCTTATGCACCTTCACCTCCAGTTCCTTCTGGATATCGGCGGCCTCCTGGAGCTTTTCATTTAAATCAGCTACATCTTTATTTTCCAGCGCACGCTTCGTGCCGTAAGTAATAAGATAATCATCCGACATTGTAAGAAGCATATAATCAATAAAGGAATCATCATCTTTACCGGCATCCTCTATCTCTTTAGCCCATTTTGCATCCTCTATGGCATCCTGAGCATCTCTTTGCGCTTTTCTTTCCTCACGGGCTTTCTTTCGCTCTTCACGGGCTTTCTGGCGCTCTTTGATCTTTTCTATTTCATCATTGCGCTTTTGCTCCCTCTCCCGGATCTGAGGATCGATATTCTCCTCTTCTTTTTTCTCCTCCTGCTTTTTCTCTTCTTCCTTCTCCTCTTTCTTTTCTTCTACCTTATCTTCCTGCTTTTCTTCTTCCTCGTCATCGTCGCCACCGCCCAGCCAGCTAAATGAGAAGAAGCTCTTTACCTTGGCCTGCAGCCTTTCCTGCTCTTTTCTTTGCTTTTCAATTCTTTCGGCTTCTTCCTTATCAAGCTGTTTTTCAAGTTCAGCAATAGCATCCAGGTGCTCCTGGCTATAATCAAGCCTCTGCCCCTCTTCTAATGCCTTCAGGGCTCTTTCATCCTGCTCTGCCTGCCTGCGGTCTTCTTCTTCCTCCTTAAGGTCAGCGATAACCTGTTTATCATTTGCCCATTTTTCTGAGCGCTTTTGTTTTTCCTGCTCAACCTGCCCCCTCTTGGCATTTCTTAACTGTTCCCTGCCATTTTCACGCTCTCTGGCAGCAGCCTGTTCTTGCCGAAGAAGAGGTATGGCCAGCTCGCGCGCTTTTTTAAGATACTCAAACACATCTTCTGTAATAAACGCCTTATCAATGCCAAACATTGACAGGGGCAGCTTATCGGCAAAGGTATTAAGGAGCTGCTTTGTCTTTTTCACATCTCCCATCAACTTTCCGATGACATCTCCGTACTTTTTCACGATATTGAAAAGTCTCATGCCGGGCTGTGTCTCATTATCCATATCCCAGGTATCCTGAGAATAAATGATCTCTGCCACAACATCCAAAAGCTGCTGCTCGTCATAACTCCATTCTGAAGGCTTGATCTCCTGTTTTATCCTATTCTCACGCTCCTGGCGCCTTTGCTTTATCTGCTCAATTTCTACATCCAGCTGCCTTCTGATTTCTTCGTAGTCCTCCTTGACTTTGCGAATGGAATCAACAGACGTGTTGAGTTTCTCCTTCTCTTCATCAAGAAGATCATCATCGTCCTTGAGCCTGACGAGATTTATTGCAATCTCATCTCTTCTTTTTTCAAATTTTTCCCTCGCCTCGTTTACTTTCTGAGAACGGCTTTTCTTAACATTTTCGTTGAGTTCATGAAGCTTTGCCTCATAGTCTGCAAATGCTTCATTAAGGGCTGTCTCCCCTTTTTTCCGAGAAAGGGCTTTGCTCTGAATCTGCTCCCTGATCTGCATGGCAGTCCTATCATATTCGTCAGAAAGCCGGAGTTTTTCATCTACAGTTTCATCAAGCTCATCTATCAGCGAAGAAAGCACACCGTTTCTAAGGTCAGTCATTCTGGTGAATTCCCTTGAAAGCTCATCCTTCCTCTTGGCAGCGGTCTCCTCCTTTATCTTGCCGGTCTTTACCTTCTCCTCAAGCTTTTGAAGTTCTAAAGCGTAAGCCGCTTCCGCATCATTCTGCATCTTAAGCCTATCGGCAAACACTTTCTCAATGGCTTCTTCTTTTTCTTTCGGGACAGGGTGAAACACCTCCATCATAGGAGCCTGAAGCTGACTCTGTTCCAGTGTGAGTTCAGCACGTTTTTTCTTGTTTTCTTCCTTTTTCTTCTCAATCTCCCTGACACGCTTATCTCTTTTTTCTATAACGCTGTCAAGCTGTTCTTTTGCCTGGTAGATATTCCCTCCGGCTTCTATACGTTTTTTTTCTTTCTCCGTCTGCTCCTTTAGATCTTTTTCCTCTTCGTATTCATCAGTATAGACAACCTTAGTCTTAAGAGTACCATCCTCTATGCTCTTATCGCGAATGCGCAAAAGCTCAAGGGTATCCTCGCCGTTTACCTTAATATCCGTAATTGTCTCAAGATCAGCGCTCTTAAGCTCGTCATAATCGGCTTTCACATCCCTGTAGTCTTCTACCAGCTTGTTATGACGCTTTTTTGTTTCTTCCGCGGCTTTTTGCTCATCTGCCCTTTTCTTTACGTCCTTTTCTATGGCAGCTTTCCACTCCCAGAAATTCAGAGGCATGTTCTCAAGGGGGTGAATCTGCTGATCATTCTCAACTACCTGGAAGTCACCCAGCACTGCACCAAGATCCCGCGTCTTCTCATGCCTGTAGTAATCCTTCCATTGATTGAACTTACCTCGAATCAGATTAAGCTCACTAAGCTTTGATTCCATCTGTGTGTCAGCCTTAAGAGCCGCCGTTTCATACTTAAGGTTTTCCTGGTCTATCTGAAGGTTGACGGCAAGTAATGCGTCAGACGCTTCTCTGGTTCGCCTGTCAATTCGCTCGGTTCTTCTTCTAAGCTTCAGATCCTGTCTCTCATTCCACTCTGCAAGGTGCCTCGAACTTTCTTCGGTTAGTTCATGAATATTTCTTTCAAGTTCCTTAAAGAGCCATTTCTCTTCTGCTTCAAAAAGCTCCTCATTATCCTTATTCTCTTCTCTGGCTTTCTTTACATCCTCTCCATATTTTTTCTGCAGTACATCTAGCTTCGCGGCATGACCTTCCATATATTCCGTTGCATAGTTTGCACGCTTGATAAGCTGATCGGCCTCGAAGTCCTTTTCTCTCTGTGCCTGCCCGAGAAATTTGTTCATTCTCGCAGTAAGCTGTTCCTTTCTATAGGCCAGCTCCCATAGCCTTTCTTCACGTTTCTGCATAGCTTCATCCTTTAAGGACTCAGCCTCATTTCTAATGCTCTGCTCCTGGATATTAAGACTCTGCTCGTAAAGAATTGCTTCCTCAGGAAATTCTATATCAGGCTGTTGCTGCTGGTTTGCATGGGCATTTTCCTGCGCATTCACCTGCTGGTTTACAACCTGGTTTTCCTGTGCGTTTACCTGCTGATTTTCAACCTGGTTCTCCTGTGCATTTTCAAGAGCCCGTTCATTTTCCTCTTTACTAAACTTATCCAGTTCCTCTTTCTGCTTAAACTGCTTTTCCATGCTCTCAATGGATCTGAAGCCTTCCTGACGGGCACTTTCGTTTAGCTGGTTTCTCTTATTTTTCAGTTCCTGAAGTTTAGTTCTTTTTTCCGCTTTCTTGGCGTTCTTATCGCCATACTCATAGTCATCGATCTTTTTAAGAGCCTGCGCACTGCTGAGCCTGCCGCCTTCCATGCGCTTTGCCATTCTTACGATTTCCTTTGATGGAATGTTGGTGAGCTTTATATTTGGAATTCCCAGCCTTGTTCTAAGGTAAGCTGCGGCAATTTCGGCGTAGCGGCTCTTTTTAAGATCTGTGGTCTCATTTGTTATGTTTTCTGTCTCCAGCATGATCTTTTTTGTATTTTCAACACCAAATATCTTCTCATTCTCCACCATATTAATCCCAAGCTTATGGACAAGGTCACTGGCAGAGATATTGAGGTTTCTTACTCTGGTAAGCTTACGCCCCCCTTCATCCACATAGTTGTATCCCAGATCAAGAGTACCGTCTTCCTTTTGAAAGAGGTTCACAATACTCTCTCCCACAATAAAGGAGCAGCAGTTCTTTTCACCCTCTTTAAAGCTGGCCAGTATATTCCGGACATTCATAAGAAAGTCTCTGGCAAATTTCTTGTCCTTGGCATTCTGTCCATAGTTTTTGACCAGAATATCAGCAGGCACTTTCAAATTTACGGCATCATAAAAGAGCCGCATCTCACCGGCCATGTTTTCTTCTTCCATCATTGATATGCTAAAGGAATAATAAGAATAGTTTTTAAGTGAGCTCTGGCTTTTTTCCATCTCTTCTTTTTCTGCTTCTGTATAAGAACCTGATTCATTCATATATCTTTTTGAATCAACTATAAGGTCCTTTACACATTCAGCATTAGCGCCCATTTTGCCGCGGAAAACCATCTGCTTGGCGAAGCTTAACTTGTTCATCTCGTCAAGCATATTGTTCATGGTAGCACGAACAAGCTGATATCTCTCAATTCCTTTTGGTGAAGATGGTTCCCTGTCACCAAGATAAGCCCTGCAGGCTACGATGGCATCCTGATACTTAAAGGCTGCATCCTCCAAAGCCATGGCTCTCTTAAGACCGACAGCCCTGGAAGTGCCCCCGGGCGCAATGTTTTGCCAGATCGGTGTCACAAGCATAACTTCAACTGCTTCCACAGTTTCCTTGACACGCTGCATCTTATCGCTGTCTTTTTTAAAACGGCGGGAATTAAGGAGCATATGTGCCAGATTTCTTCCCTTCATGGATTTAAGCTTTGATTTCTGAATGTCACTTAGCTTAAACTGCTTTGAGTTCTCAATGGCATAGCCTATAAGCTCATTTTCACGTATGGCTTTTTTTACAGAGGCATCCGCAGCATCCTTCTGCCTCTCTCCATATTTCATCGGCACGAACTCATGATATGGGTTCTGCTCATCTTCAAAATTAGTCAGCTTGTTGACCTCAATGTTTATCTTGTTTATTTCATTTTTGTTAAGTTTTAAGAAATCCATAATCTGCTCCTTCGATGTTTATGCTTATACATATCTTTTCTTCACTATAAAATGTGGACAAAGGTCATATAATACAATACTCTATGATTTATACGAATGACAATGACCATCTGTAAAAAAAAGGGACAAGGCACGATGCCTTATCCCCGTATTGATATCTATATAAGTTACGGTAAAAAATCTTGTTATCAATTACGCTGCTTTTCATTTCTACTTATTTCAGGTCATCAATTATCTTCTTGTTATTTGTCACCTCTTTTCCGGATTTAATATAATTTTGAATAGCCTTGTCTATCATATCCGTATAATTTTTGTCATCCTTTTTCTTCAAATAATCTCCTATTCGCTTTACTGCTTCGTTCACTTGCTCTTTCGCTGTTATTGGTGTATTTTTCTCAAACTTCTTCTCAGGATATTCAAGTAAATACATCTCCTGATCAGCTTTTGCCAATGACCTGAATGTGGTTGTCCCTTCCTTTTCAGCTTCATCAAGGGCTTCTAGGATATTCTTGTTCAGGATATTTTTGTCATGATTTTCTTGATTGTATGCAAACATGAAGTTAACAAACTGTTTTAAGTCCATCCTGCCAAGCCGTGAATTCAGGTATTTTACATCGCTATATCTCATGCCTTTTTCCATGATCACAAAATCCGATTTCTGAGTTCTTTCGTTTGTAATCTCTCCATTTCCATAGCCCTGCCCAAAAAGTACATAAGAAAGCTTTCTTTCCATGTAAGATCCATAATCTGTGGCGTCAAACATCAGAAACATAAGTCTTCTCACAGCAGGATCAGCCTGTGTAAGGTAATACTTCTTGTGCGCTGTGTAGTTGTTTAGCATGCAATGCATATATGTTATGCACCTGAGCGCCCGCTCTCTGTTGCTTAGGATATAATCCTCATCTGAAAGCTGCTCAGGGGTAAACATAACCCTTTCAGTCTCCTCTGCAAGATAATCGAGATAAGGTTTTCTGTCGGAAAGCTTATTGGTCAGAACCCTTTTATGGTCTTCAGCATTAGCTTTCAGGTTCTTTTCATCCTCTTTGGTCAGAGGCTTTCCATTTTTATCTCTATGAACCGGTCTAAAGAGCAGCTGATAGTCCCTCAAGTCTATGGCGCAGCCTCCTGCATCCCTTATCTCTTTATCTGCATTTTTCGGCATATTATCAAGCATAGCCATCCTATAATTAAAGTAGGCATTCCTGTTGTCCTTGATCCTGTTAAGTTCCTGCTTGGAAATACCCGAACCCTTATACAGGTTTTCAATGTCGGCAAAATCCTGCTTTGCCTCTTCTGAGACAGGTACAACTTGTGAAGGAGCCTCGTACTTCATTGAAGAGTAAGAATCGATCTGCTTTATAGCATCAGATGCCCTCGACTTGTCTCCCAACTTGTAAGTGTCCTTACGCAATCTGTCAAGCGCCTTTTCTGCACTATACCCCGGACCAAAGTGTGTATTTGTCCCGGAATTAACGATGGTCATCATCTGAGTATAGAGATTCACCAGTTCCTTATTGCGTACTGCCGCTGCCTGTGTCATAAGAGCTGCAATATCTCCTGAAGACATCTTGACAAGCTCACTAAGATTGACGTTATTTTTTTGTGCTACAGGAATCTGGCGGACAAATTCATTAAACCATCCACAGTTCCTGTGCATGAGTTCCCACCTTGCCTTCACTTCCCCAAAAAGATCATCGTCAAGGGCACAGTTAACCATAGGATCTTTCATGAGTTTCTCATATTCTTTGAGGAATGATGGCTGAAAGTCATACATAACCCTGGTCATAGTACTTACTTCCACTCTGCTTTTGTCAAGGAGATCAGCAAAGCTGCCAAAATTCATCATTTTGACATCAAAGGAAAGAATGAGCTTGAATATCTTCTCATATTCCCTGGCCTTTTCTTTCTTTTCCGCATCACTCATGCCATCTGTAGACCTGTACAGTATCTTATACATATTAAGAGCATCTGTCTTACTGTATCCGGCAAGCTGAGCCATCCCTCCTGAAAGACGAACCAACCAGCGCTCCTGAAACCCGGCAGTTTTTACCTGTATCCCTTGTTTTGCAGATGCATCTAACCAATTTCTGCCCTCTTTGCCAATGTAACTCTCCACCGGTTTTATTTTCTTCTCTGTACTCTTCAGGAAATTCGTCACATCTTTTTCCTTGATTGCAGCCTGCTCTCCTTTAAGGTCAAAGAATGGAACCTCAGAGGAAATATACTCAATATTCTTTTTTGCCTCCCTGTTGTATTCCTTAACCTTCTCTATATCTATTCCCTTTAGGAAGGAATTTTCTTTTACAGCGCTTTCTGATACAGGCTTTGCCATGATATTTATCTTATTATCCTTGGCAGTAGCAGTGCTGTTTACCTTTGTTATTTTCTTTCCATACTCCTCAATGGGCACGCTATCAACGGTAGTCTTAGGATTTGGTATATACGCATACTGGTATATGCCTTCCGTATCAGGTCCAAGCTCCTGCAAGGTCTTATTTACACAGATTCCCTTTGTCTGGGCTGCATGAAGTATCATCTGTTTGGACTGCTCCGGAGGAAGTTCCTTAACAGAATATCCCTTCTCTTCATCATAGGAGAGGTTGGAAAACTCCTGCGTAAGCTCCTGTGGTTTTTTCAGATCTGAGAGCCATGTCAGTTCCACAGTGTGATCGGGCTTTAGGAACTCATCAACACTGTGTACGGAAGTCTTGACCTGCCTGCTCTTGTATCCCACGGAGTCATAGACAGTAAGTGACTCCCCGTTGATCTCGGTAACTGTCACATAATGAGCATAACCCTGAGAGGCCGTGTAAAGTGCAACTACACCACCGGCGTCCAGAATTTCGTTGATCCTGTCAATCATGACAGCCTTCATGTTATTCTGTTTGATCCTGGATCTATCGGACCTTTTTACATCTGAAGGTATGGTGAAGTGCATCCTGTTCAGCACTGCCTCAGGATGTCCAAGCTCCTTCACCTTATCCAGCACAAAATCTCCCAGTTCAAAAATATTTCCGGGTAATGCAACATCTTTCTTTATTGTGTACTGCTTTATTTCTTCTACCGCTGCGTCATAGACTTCCTTACCTACGCCGCTTTTCGCAAACTCGTCCTTGTACTGTTTGATTTCAGGTTTAAAGGCCCTTAAGTCCGTCTGGCTCACATAGCGGTTTATTACCTTATCTCTCTTGCGCCTTGAGATAAACTGATTGATAAGAGCTGCCCCTGCAACACAGAAGCAGTTGTTGGCTGTCTGTTCCTCATAGGCATTGTCCATTCCCTTCATCGTCAGTTTTGCCTTGCGGTTTGAATTTACAGGAATAGGTCTAAGCTCCTTCTCCTTAATGTTCTGATCAAGGGTCATGTCCTGAGTCACATAGTATGCCCCTACCCAGTTAACATGCTCAAGGACCTTATCAGATACGCCCTCCTTTGGAACGTAATGCTGTTTTCCTTTATTGTCTTCCACAGTATTAAAGAGTTCCTGTCTAAGTGCAGCAACGTCATCCCTTGACTTTGGCACCCTCACTCCCAGCTTCTCAAGCTCCTTTTCATGAGCGACAAGCTCTTTATCTGTATAAATAAGGATTCGTTCCTCATAGGTCATAGTTCTGGTATCAGCATCATCATCCACGGGGACATTTATCCTGTTGTCTTCACCCGTGATCTTATTGTCATTGATGATGATATTGTTATCGATACGGGTTTCGCTCTCCTTGTTGTCCACCGTATTTTCAGGAGGATTAACCACCCTTTCCTCTTTTGTTTCAGCAGCTTTCTTTTCACCATATTCCATCAGACTCTTCTCAAGCCTTATGTTCTTTGATTTAAGCAGGGCGTAAAGCCTCTCATCAAAGATTTCATCAGAAGCATCCACAACGGATAGAGAAGCTGCCATTCTCTCAAGATAAGCAAGTTCAATTGCCGGAACACTCTTTTCCCGATTGCCCAGATCCATGAGAGAAAGATAGCTCTCTTCACCATAGACTGCCCACATGAGCTGATTTCCGATGATACCCTTCATCTGCTTTTTGAAAGACTTGTAGTGCTTTTCATTTAAAGCTTCCTTATTTGCCTGATCTATCATAAAATCCTGCAGGGAATTTGCCATCTGTTTCCTGAGTGCAGTCTTATAGACAATTGATCTGCCCAGAATATGTTCCTTATACCTCCTGACATTGCCATCAATCAGCGTCTTCAGACCCAGATCCTCAGGAACATCATACCCTCCCAAAAATCCGCCTTTTGCAATATCGCTCATGATGCTCAAAAGCTTATCAACTGCTTTGCTCTTGGTTTCCGTGGCCTTCTCTTTAGGCACACCGATGCCTGAAAGATCCTTTAAAAGGCCAAGAAACTCATCAGTATCCTTCTTGGTTACATTTGCCTTCTTTTCCATCACATCAATGCCTTCTTCACACCGCATTGCGGGATGGAACATGATAAATTTTTCTATCAGATCTTCAGGCACTTCTTTGCCGGAAAGGCTCTTTACCTTGTTACTTACCTCTACCAGCCTGTTCTGTACAAAGGATTCATAGCTTATAAGAATCTGTCTGTCTTCTGCTCTCTGCTTTCTGATCTTCTTTCTCTCGGAGGACGAGAAAATATTTAAATTCTTTTTATTGGCGTATACATTCGTGCTTCCACCCGCGATTGTCCAGTCCTTTGAGGCGATTGCTTCCTTCCAGGCTTTTTTATGGCCTGCAAAGCTAAGCGAAGGCCCAACAAATCTGTGAGTGTTAACCTTGTGATTATCCAGCATATACTCTTTATACCCATGGTTGAGGTCTTTATCCTTTGAGAAGAACATTCCTCCCTGATTTCTTACATACTTCATGGGAACTGAAGTACTGCTGTAATAATACTCCCCGCTCAGTGTTATCAGTTCATCCAGATCACCCTTATTTATCAGGCCGTGATCAGCAAGGTACCTGCAGATTGACATATTCTGTCCTTTAGATACAGTGTCCTTCTGTTCTGTAAACTCAGCAACATCCTGAGGAAACAGTGATCTTAAATAAAAATCACCTGCACCCATTCCAAGTGAACCAATAAACATGCCGGGGGGAAGCTGCCCTACAAGAGACCCATAGGTCATCTCATATTTTTTAACATAGTTGTATTGAAGCTTAAAAAGCTTGCTGGCAGAATCCAGCCACCTGTTTTTGGCGTACTCCCTGTCCTTGTCATTGTTCATGTCAAGACTCTTATCATTTACTATCAAAAAGCCCTTTATCATTTCCATAAATTCTTTTTGTGGCACAGTGCTCCCATAAGTGAAGAAGAGATTGTTTACCATCCTTGAAGGCTCTGTGGTGAATTTCAGAACTTCCCCGGTCTTTTTGTCTTCAAAAGCAAATTCACCGATAGGGTCTCCGGACTCGTCTTTCATCAGTTTGGCAAGATCATTGAAAAACTTCTTGTTTTCTTCCCCGATAAGGATATCCTTCTTATTAATGTCATATAAATGATATCTGGTCTGGATCATTTTTATATAATTCGATACAGCGGGGGTCTCATATTTTTCAAGTTTCTCAAAGGGGGAACCCTCTTTTTTGCTTATTTCAGCCACCACCTTGAAAACATCCATTTTATAATTGCCCTTAGCATCTTTGCCAAACAGTTTTATGGCTTTTTCAAGGTAATTCTTTATCTCTTTATTGTTCTTTTCCACCTTTCCAACTTCAGCCAAAGTGATATCGGGGCGCCCGTCTACAAATGCATACTGCTGTGCCTTCTGTTCAAGGGATGTAAGGAGCGCCTCCATGCTCTCGTTGTCCCTTTCTGTAACCTCTTTTCCTTCAAGCCTTCTGGCACATCTTGCAACCAGGTCTACAAGGTCAGCCACCTGTCGCTGTTCAAGGCGCGAGGTAGCTGTATACTCCCTTGATATCTCATCATTAAAGTGACTTATATAATACGGATGGGTAATAAGGAGCTTTCTTGCCCTATAGTAATCAGAAACCGCAAGAAGTCTGTTAAGTCTTGCATTCAAAAGATGCGCATCTGTGGTTTTTCCTTCATTCGAGTAAACATTAAGGCTCTCCATATACCAGGGATTTGCATCAAAGAGCTTTTTGGCCGTTGTAGCAAGTTGCGAAACTTCTTCGAGTCTATGGGCATTATTAGCAATCCCCGCATCACTTAATAAGGTATATTCAATGTTTCGTTCCACTACTTTAGAGGCAATCTGGTCAAGGGTTTTCCTTCTCGTCTTCATGTCCACATATTGCAAAAGAAGTCTTTCATCAAAATCTTTGCTTATTCCAATCACCAGACCTTTGAGCAGCTCAAAGTTTTCCTCTCCGATCTGTCTGCGAACATCAAGGCTGATATTCATCCTCGCCTCTGCCAATTGGTTCTTATAATGATTACTCTCATTAAGAAGGAACTTTGCGTTATCCCTTTTTACATAAAGCTCTGTCCCATTTTCATCCATCAGGTCGTATCTTGCCGAAACTGTAAGATCCCTGTTTACAGGTTTTTTTGCAAACTGATCTAAGAAGCCTTTTTCATCAAGGAATCTGCTGTTTATCGTGCCCCTGTTCTCCCAAAGTTTCAGTGTGCCTTTCTTTCCCTCAAGAAGGTTTTTCACACTCTCAGGACTGCTTTCGGCAGTTGTCCCGTGAGCAATTCTGTATTTTTCTAAAAGAGTCCTGATGTCTACATTTGCATCAAAGCCCTCGGTCTTTGTCGCAACCAAAGACAAGGTTTGCCAAAAATCTACAACTTTTTTGTCATTTCCTTTAAAAGAGTCGTTCAGATTCTTATTTATTTCCTCAATCGGAAGGTGCAGTAATTCATCAAGCCCTGCTTCTTCCTTGTGTTCATTTTCTTTAACTTTGCCGGACTCTATAAGTGTAAGAAGAGAGTTACCGTAAAAGCTCTGTGCTGTTGAAAAAAGTTCCAGCCTTGCTTTTACTTCCTTCAGCTGCTCCTTTCCAAGAAGACAGCTCTTGGCATCCGTCTCTATGAGATTCTCGTACTGTGGGATAAATGGAATCAGGGCATAACAAAGAGATGCCATTGCATGGCATTTCTTAAACCTGTCCTTGCATTCTTCGGTGTCCTTTATAATGTCCGCATAGGAATCAAAGTTAAAGTTTGCAGCATCAAAAGACATGATCATCTTAAAAAGATCTTCAAATTCAGCTATAGCAGACTTTTTTTGTTCTTTTGTCTCCATATTGCCATTGAGGGCAGTATATCTCTTAAAGGCCCTTTCATGATCGTCCCCTGCGAGCATTGACGCAAACATGGCAAAATCAGGTCTTACGGCCTTTCCATTTTTATCTCTTTTGCCTGTTATATAGCTTGTAAGATCTTTATATTCCGCATTAAAGTTTGCAAAATAATCAGAGAGGAAATTCTTAATTTTGGTAGTATCCTCTGCTGTTGTATCCTTCCACTTTCCATAGTGCTTCCGGGCTTCATATGAAGAAATAAATACGGTGTTTTTATATCCCTTTATCTTATGCTCCGGGTTAAAATAGGAGCCTTTGGCATCCAGAACAGTGATGCTGTTTGATAAATAATGATGATAGCCTTCCCAGTCACTGCCATCTGCTAATTTTTTGCCGTTCAGCATGATCGGTTCATCGGGAATATCAGACAGCCCATTTCCATACTCGTAGAAATCCGAGAGCAGTTTCTGTTCTGTTGCAAACCAGTCGTCAAAAAATACCCCCTTTGCCTCTGCAGAGACCATGGCCTGTACAAACCCGGAATGCTTTTGGGCATGTCCTACACCCACATCATAGAGCATCTGAGAAAGAATCTTATCATTCTCATCTGTCAGCAAAGACTCAATTTCATTTAAATTGGCATACTGGTTCGCCAGAACATACCTGGCACCTGCATTGCTGTTAATGACCTTTTGATCATTAGAATCAATCGCTGTCAAATCGCCTTTTTTTGCTCTTTCAAGAATCTTTTTGGCAATGCGATTATGCGCCTCTTTAGAATCACTGAGGTAATCCTTAAACCATTTGGCAAACTCATCGGAAGACATTGCCATGGTCTCCATATTCAAAACCCTTCCCAGCTGTGGTAATTTTTTGACCTCAGGATGGTTCTTCTTATATACACTCATAAACGCTCTCTGACGCTGGTAGAAAGTAAGGTCTGTGCATACTGACATACCGGCATAATAGTCGCAGATCGCAGCATTCTTCTGGAAGGAATTCATCCTCTTTGTAAGCTTTTCTTCCCCTATTTCTTCGCCTTCCCAGTTAACGTCCGCATCTTCGCCTTCATCCTCAGGCTTATGAAGATGGGTCAGAGAATACATCTTCTTTATAAGTTCCTTTCTCTGACCGTGTTCCCTCTTCATAGAAGTTTCAACCGACCTAAGGAGTTTATTCATATCCGTGCCAAACTCGGGATATCCATAGGACCTGTCTCTATTGTCTGTTTTTCTGGCACTTTTAATTGTATTCTTAACATCCTCCATGATATCTTCAAAACTGTCTTCATGAAGGAACTCCTCCCTATGACTCACAACCCTGCAAAGGACAGTCATCTGAACAGCTTCTGCCATCTGAAACACCCTTATCCTGGCCCTGAGCTTTATTATCTCATCGTCCGGTATCTCCTCTCCGGCGTTAACAGCACAGAAAAGCAGATGATCAATAGATTTTGCCTGCTCAAAAAGATACGTATTTTCCTCAAAATGAGAGGTCATGTCATAAAAATCCTTTAAATGTATCCGTGCGGGGCTGATTTGCATAAACTCACGCTTTGCCTCCTGAAAAGCTTGGGCAGAGTATCTCCTGTCGTAGTTCTCATCCGTAAACCTTTTATCTGCCTTGTAATTTAGAGCATGCTCCTCAAGCCTCTCCAAAAGAGCGGTCTTGTCTTTTCTTGTAGTCAGAACCTCGGCTCTCTTTCTGCCGGTCTTAGCTGCTTTTTTCTTGACAGAGCCCATCCCTTTTTTTCTGACATAACTAAGTCCCCTTATGGTCTTTAAATGATTAAGATAGTCTATTAGTTTGGTGTCGGAGTCATTCTTAAGCTCTATTGTCATCTTATCCAGTTGATCATCGGTATAGGATACATCTTTCTTGGCAAGGTATAGATAGTAGGGGTTCTTCATTATTTCTTTCTGCTCATATATATAGAACTTAGCCTCCTCAAGACCCGCTATCTTTTCCTCAATAGCCTTAAGGTCGAAGCCTTTGGGTAAATACCCCCCATTAGCAGCATCATCAAGCCACTTTTTAACATGACTTGCTTTTTCGCACAGATTCAGGTTGTATTCAAGGTTTTTGACAAATTCCTCATCGTCTGACATGCTCTTTGGAGAAGATGGGAGTTTTAAAAAGGCCTTAAGCTCCTTTTCAAGCCCGGCCTCGTCAATATCCCCGATGCCGTATTCCTCACCCTGGATTTTTGAATCTGTCAGGATGATGGTCTTCATGTATTTTTCTCTGTTTATGGCATTCTTAACACGCTTGCCCATATTACTTTCAGTAATATCTGCAAGCCTTACCTTATCAAGGGCTGCCGTATTTTCTCCAAAAACCTTTTCCTCCGCAGCCTCCAGCATATTGTGGTATTCCTCTATCATTTCCACAGCAAACTGTTTTTGGCCTTTTTGTGAAACCTTTTTAAGAGCTGTAGCCTTTTGCGGAACTTTCTTAAGGGCTGTATTCTGTTTGGCTGTGCTTTGTTTACTTGTATCCTGTATGACTGTATTCTTCGGAATGACCACAGGAATTTTGTTTTCAATATTTTTCTTTAGCTTATCTACCTGGGGTGATGTCTTTTTTAAAGGCTCCGAAAAGCGCTGATCATCCAATATAATACCTGAGTCATTAAACTCAGCGTTATCAAATAACCCGCCGATGCTTTTGTTTCTTTCTGTATTTATCTGATTTTCATTAGCGTTTTTATTAATTGAAATATTGTTATCTACGTTATTGTTCTTTATCGCTTCTTTCTTTGTACCCATCTTTTTACCTCTTATACCGGAAAATATAGCTTCAGTGCATAATAAAAGTTGTCCTGCCTGTACTCGTCAATGGAATCTCCAATCAGCTTCTCCATAAGGGAAATGCCGCTGCCCTCATCATCTGCAAATATGAAATCACCGTAGATCCTGTCTTCTTCAATTAACGCATCATACAGACCGGCGATAAGCTCCATCACTGCTGCGGGACTTGCCGTGTTGATAAAATACTCTATTGCAAGGTCATCACTGCCGCTTTCACTACTTATTATGCAGCCTGTAACCCTGCCTTTTTCGTCGGTCTTTATCACAGTGTATTTTGGTGACATATTTTTAGCCATTGACATATCTATGTCATTTTCCTTCATAAATTGCAGAAGGCTGTTTCTTGCAGCTTTGTTTTCACAACGTATTCCGCACCGGAGCCTGTCTCTCTGTTCAAGAAGTTTTTCCATCTCCGGGCTGTAAAGCACGTCTTCCATGGGAACAGCAAATATTCCGCCGTTTTTATCAACCACAAAATTATTGTCTTCAAAAAAGGTATCAACATATTCATCATGGCTTGTAAAATCTGCCATAACTCCCTTTAGATTCATCTCTTCGGCCAGCTTTACGATTTCATTTACAAGCTCTGACCCGCAGCCTTCTCCCCTGTGGTTTTCATCCGTATACAGCCATCTGATGACAGCAAAATCATTACTGATACCAACTGCCCCTGCGCATGAAGCCTCGGAGCTGTCATTAATAACCCCGAGTCTTACTATATCCGGATCCTCGATTATGTAATCGGGCATCAGATACTCAAAGTACTCAATATTCTCGTCTGTAATCCTGGTCAGATCCATCTTACCTCCTTTTTAACAGCGGATTTATTTCTGTACCAGCTCATCTTCCAAACAGCATTTGCCTCAGCCGGAACCTTCCCTGCCTCTTCTTTCCACGTCTCTATTTTGTTTTCATCAAGGTCTGTTATATATTCCACATCTTTGCTATCTTCCAGATCCTTGTAAGCATACTTTGTCACACCCATAACCTGTGGGCTGTAGCTTCCGTCAAGGGTTCGCATTAGGAGCGTCGTCGTGATCTCATTGGCTCCAATAAGGGTCAGCTTTTTAATTCTTGAAGAATGCACAGGTTCAGAAAGATTTCTCATCATTCCCTGAAGGGCTGCCATGATATACTGGGGCTCTTTCTTTGATACACCAAAGAGAAAATCCACATTGACGGTATCTTCTGTCTCAGAACAAAGGACGACTGCCTTGGGAACAAAGCCATTGTCATAGGCAACGCCGCTCAGTTCTTTTGAAAACCGCTGTAAATCCTTGAGTGAGAGATTTATAAAGAAATATCCAAATAGTTTCTCCAGTTCCTCCAGCTGGGTTATAAAAATATCTTTCAGAGGAAAAAACAGCGTTCCGGGACATCTACACCTCATTGCCTTTTCGAATGGCACGGAGGAAAGCAGTTTTTCCACCGATACCTGGTACACCCGTGCTCCGTCTTCTTTACTAAATCCCGCCTCATCAAGGAGTTTATCAATTCCCTCGAAATCCGAAAGATAATCCATTTCCAGACGCTTTATACCTCTCTCTGTCGAAACTGCTAAAGTGGCATCCAAAAGAGATCTTGCGCCATCTTCCTCTGAACCATTTATTGAAAGTATTGTTCCAAGATCATGATCCGTCCCAACCGTAACCGAATGTCCATCCGCATCCTCGACGCGAAAGATATCCACTTCATCAACTGTTACCCTGTAATCCATCCGAGCCTCCTGCTTTTGTTTCGTTACTGCTCAGTTCCTGACCGGTAACTTTTTTCCATTCAATGCACATATATGTGGTATCCTCGCTTCTTGGAGTATTCTTTGTAAACATATTTACAGCCTCCTGCGCCTTTGCAACTGCCATCCTGCATCCGTCTGCGCCCTTTAGCGACTTTTCAAGCTCTCCTTTGTTGTACTTTAGTCCCTCCGGGTTCCTGTTCTTGAAGGCTCCGTCAGTATATAAAAACAGTTTCTCGTTTTCATGCAGATAAAACTCGTACTGCGGAAACGGCATCCCGCTCATCATTCCGATTATAAACACACAATCGTCCTCAGGAACATCTTTTACATCGTCGCCATTTATCAAAAGAGGTGTTTCATGCCCCGCATTCACCGCTGTAACCTTTCCTGTCTCAAGGTCGATCACCCCGTACCAGCAGGATAATGTCAGGTTATCCTGATTGTCCCTGTAGAGCCTGTCATTGACTGCGGATATTGTCTGAGAGGGCTCCAGACCGTATCCGGAGAACTGGCTTAAAATGATCTTGAACGCCACCATAAAGAGGGCCGCCGCCGTTCCTCCATTAAATATATCTGCTATGACTACAGCTATGTGATCCTTATCAATCCTG
>JAEEGJ010012351.1_pt1 | contig 21188 bp, 21 predicted proteins | sample 8958761 | NCBI WGS metagenome assembly JAEEGJ01 (sample SAMN16246546, study PRJNA631951) | gut metagenome | biome: gut microbiome; feature: rumen; material: RS-attached | host: Bos | place: Iran: Karaj | collected 2018-10
ACCAAGAGCTATGATCTGGTGTTCCACGGAAAAGCGTTCCACAGCGGCTATCCGGAGCACGGAGTAAGTGCCGTGGAACGTTTTGTGGCGTTCTACAACGCCCTAAAGGCGGTGAAGTTCCCCGTTGATCCGGTGCTGGGAGAAACCACATGGAATGTGGGGCTCCTCCACAGTGACAACCCGCAGAATATACTATCTCCGGAACTCAGTTGCAGGCTCTATTTCAGGACAACTTTTGCCAGTGATGAGGCAGTTCAGGACTATATGTTTAAGATCCCCGATCAGGTCGGGGATGACGTGATGGTCACGGCACGTGGTGGGGACAAGCCGGCGGAGTACGTGACGTTGCCGGGGTTTGAGACGGCGCCGGCGTCGTTCGGGACGGATGCGCCGCACCTTACGGGCTTCGGGCATAAGATTATCTGCGGCCCCGGCACCGTACTGGTGGCCCACCGTGACGACGAGCACATCCTCCTTGCAGACATAGACAAAGCAGTGGAGCAGTACGTAAAAATGTTCAAGGCACTATGAAAGTCATTATAAGCGGATACGGCAAGATGGGCCATATGATTGAGAAAGAACTCAAGGCCCGCGGAATTGAACTGGTGGAAGCCAGCGAGGACATCACGGCAACAAAGCCGGAAGTAGCCCGTGAGTGCGTGTGCATAGATTTCACCACGCCTGACGCCATACGCGCAAACTACAAGTTCATAGCCAAGAACTTCAAGGCCGCGGTCATAGGCACCACCGGCTGGCACGATATAGAAAAAGATGTCAAAAAGACCTTTGAAGATGCCGGATCGCCAATGATCTACGCCTCAAACTTCTCCCTGGGCGTGAATGCACTGGAGGCCGCCGTGAAAAAAGTTGGCCAGATGCTCAAAGGTAACGGCTACACGCCTTCCATTGAGGAAATTCACCATATCCACAAGCTGGACGCCCCTTCCGGAACGGCCATAACAATTGGCAAAATCATTGAGGAAAGCCTTGGCGAAAAGCCGGAAATTACATCTGTGCGCGAAGACGAAGTGCCTGGCATCCACACCGTTACGCTTGACTCAAGCGTAGACAAGATCACCCTCCGCCACGAGGCCTACTCTCGCGAAGGCCTGGCAAAGGGTGCCGTTGTAGCAGCCCTCATGACTGAGGGCCTCAAGGGTGTTCACGAATTCTCAGAGTTGCTCTGATTCAAACTCTTTCCAAGCGTTTTTGAACCAAGTCCTCAGGACCTGCTTGCGGGCGGGGATGAGGAAGGAGTTCTCTATGGAGATGCGGCAGAGCTGGCGGATCTGGGCAAGGGAGAGATCCCAGCCCACGGCCACGGCCAGGTAGTCGCCTATGAGGGCGGAGTTGGCCTGGTAGGCGGCATCGTCAGAGCATATTATGATGGGAATGCCTTCTTCCCAGTACTTCTTGGCGGGGTGCTTGGAGAAGTCGCGGCAGTAGCCCAGGGCGGCGTTGGAGACGGGGCAGATTTCCATAGGGATGCCCATTTCCAGCACGGCCTTTTCCAATTCAGGATAGCGGTACAGGTTGAATCCGTGGCCAAGGCGGTCTATCCCGCAGCGGAGGGCGATGGCTATCTCCTCATTCTCACCGCGGAGGCTCTCGCCGGCGTGGAGGGTGAGGCGGAGGCCCTGGTTCTCCGTGATGATCTTGCGGACGCGGTCCTCGTAGCGGGCAAGGGAGTATGAACGGTCTTCATCGTTCACGATGTCAATCGCCTTCACAAGGTCGTACCGGCCGTCCTTCACATTCTTCCAGACCCAGACGGCGTTGTCCATAAGCAAATCAAACAGCGGGTCCCAGGCGTCGTTCTTGCCGGCGCAGGCAACAATCGACAGGGTAAATACCGGGTCCACTTTGCGGACCTCTGCAAGGGCCTTGATATAGGCCTCGGCCCTGGCCTGGGCGTCCTGGCGGGTGCCGAAGAACGGGCTCCTTAGCTCCAGATGCTCAACGCCGATGCTATGGTAATACAGCATTACGCGGGTGTAGTAGTCCTGAACCAGCGCGGGGGTGGTGCAGATGGCGCCGCACTTGGTGAAAATGCCCTCGAACCAATCCCAGATGTAGCCGTTGCGGGGAGCTCCGGCAACGGTCCACTGGCGTCGGAAGTCATCTACCGTAAGGCCATCGTCAAGACATTCCTGCATGGTGCGGCTGCCGTACGGGACGCCGGGGCCGATGAATCTGATCTGCCACTCCGGCGTAATCACCAGCTCCGGATGGTCGCGGAGGAACTCCACCTGCTTTGCCATGGGCAGGATGGCGTCTGCGTGGGCGTGGAGGTCCGCTCCCTTGGGCATGCGCTCCAGGAATTTGTACAGGGGCGTATCGTAGATCGCGGTGTCGCGGAGGAAGTCGAAGGAAGTGCCGAACTGCGCCCTGAAATCGGCCTTCAACTTTTCAAATAACTGGTCCATCATTCCCATTCTATTGTTGCCGGTGGTTTGGAGGATATGTCGTAGACTACGCGGTTCACGCCGCGCACCTTGCGGATAATTCGGTTGGAGACGTCGGAGAGAAAATCGTACGGGAGGGGGTACCAGTCCGCGGTCATGGCGTCCGTGGATACCACGGCGCGGAGGGCGATGCAGTACTCGTAGGTGCGTTCGTCGCCCATGACGCCCACGCTGCGGACGGGGAGGAGGATGGCGCCCGCCTGCCAGATTTTGTCGTAGAGGTTGGCGTCGCGGAGGGCGCGGATGAAGATGTCATCGGCCTCGCGGAGGATTTCCAGCTTCTCAGGGGTCACTTCCCCAAGGACGCGGATTCCAAGGCCGGGACCGGGGAAAGGATGCCTGCCGATGAGCTCTTTCTTTATGCCCAGGGCCCTTCCCACGCGGCGGACCTCGTCCTTGAAGAGCATGCGGAGGGGTTCAACCACCTTGAGGTCCATTCCCTCCGGAAGGCCACCAACGTTATGGTGGGACTTGATTTTGGAGGCGATTCCCGGGATGCCGGCGCTCTCTATGACGTCCGGATAGATGGTGCCCTGGCCCAGCCACTTGGCACCCTTCACAGTGTGAGCGTATTTGTCGAAGGTCTCAACAAAGAGGCGGCCTATGGTCTTGCGCTTTGCCTCCGGCTCCTCCACTCCCTTCAGAGCGGCCAGGAATTCCGCGGAGGCATCGGCCCCTATCACGTTGAGGCCCATATCTTTATACGATTCCAGGACGTCCCGGAACTCGTTCTTGCGGAGGAGTCCGTGGTTCACGAAGATGCAGGTGAGATTATGGCCGATGGCCTTGTTCAGCAGCACCGCGGTCACCGTGGAGTCCACGCCTCCGGACAGGCCCAGGATCACCTTGTCCTGCCCCAGGGTGGCCTTCAGCTCCGCTACCGTACTCTCTATGAACGATGCCGGGGTCCAGTCCCCCTTGCAGCCGCATATGCCCTTGGCAAAGTTCTCCAGAATCTTGGAGCCTTCGTCCGTATGGTACACCTCCGGATGGAACTGAACGGCATAGGTGGGTTCGTTTACGAAACGATATGCCGCGTTTTCAACGTCCTCCGTTGAAGCCAGGACCTCGGCACCATCAGGCAACTTGGAAATGGTATCCCCGTGGGACATCCACACCTGACTGCTCTTGCTAACCCCCTTGAACAGAGGCGATTCCTTGACCACGGTAAGCGTTGCCCTTCCGTACTCACGGCTGTCCGATGCCTCCACCTTTCCGCCCCGGATATGCGCCATGTACTGGGCGCCGTAGCAGATGCCCAGTATAGGGAGATGCCCGGGGATCTCAACTTGCGGCGCATTTGCGTCCCTCACGGAGCAAGGACTGCCTGAGAGGATGATTCCCTTCACTTCCGGGCCCATTTCCGGCACCTTGTTGTAAGGATAAATCTCGCAGTACACGTTGATCTCCCTCAGGCGCCGCCCAATAAGCTGCGTCACCTGCGATCCAAAGTCCAGTACAATTATTTTATCCATTATAATTAGGGGCCTTTTTAGCAATAGTCACATCGTGCGGATGATTCTCCTTCACCGTGGCCGGGGAAATCTTTACGAACTCCGCCTTCCACAGCTGCTCTATGGTAGCGCTGCCAGTGTATCCCATTCCGGAGCGGAGGCCGCCGGCAAGTTGGAAGAGGATATCGGCAACCGATCCCTTGTACGGGACCTTGGCCACAACGCCTTCCGGGACCAGTTTGCCGCCGCCTTTCTGGAAGTAACGGTCCGCGCTGCCCTGCTGCATTGCGTCTATGGAGCCCATGCCGCGGTAGCACTTCATGCCGTCAACAACATCGCCCGGAGCCTCGTCCGTACCGGCGAACATGGAGCCGCACATTACGGTGGAGGCGCCTGCCGCAAGGGCCTTGACGATGTCTCCGGAATAGCGGAGGCCGCCGTCGGCAATTACGGGGACGTCTCCGGCAACCTCGGAAACATTGGCGATGGCGGTGAGCTGGGGCATTCCCACTCCGGCCACAATGCGGGTGGTGCAGATGGATCCGGGGCCGATTCCCACCTTGAGGGCGTCCGCTCCGGCCTTGACGAGGTCCTTTGCGGCAGCAGCGGTGGCGATGTTCCCTACCACAACGTCAACTCCGGGGAAATTGGCCTTGACGGTCTTTAGGGCATTGATTACGCCCTTGGTGTGGCCGTGGGCGCTGTCAAGGACTATGGCATCGGCACCTGCCTCAACCAGTTTTCCAACGCGGTCCAGGATGTCCGTGGTGATGCCCGCACCGGCCGCAACCTTAAGGCCTTCCGCCTTGACTTTGGCCACCTCCGCGGCCTGCTGCTCCGCCGGCATGTTTTTGTGGATTACGCCTATGCCTCCGGCACACCCCATGGCAATTGCCATCTTTGCCTCCGTCACGGTATCCATGGCGGCAGACACAAAAGGCACATCGAGAGTTATGTGCCTGGAAAAACGTGTTTTGAGTGATACGTCCTTTGGGAGCACCTCGGAGTACGCAGGCACAAGGAGGACATCATCGAAAGTGATTCCTTCCTGTATTATTCTGTTAGCAAAGCGGGACATCGCATTACGGTTTGTAATGCGTGCAAAGATACGGAAAAATCCCGTACTTGTCAAGGCCCCGCCCCCACAAATCCATCCCGGAAAAATCTTCTCCACTGCAGCTGATGTCCCCAAAAGTGGGACATCAACCTCAAAATTGGCGTTTTTTGCGGCTGATGGTCCAAATAATGGGACATCAACCGCACTTTGTAGAAACTTATTGTAATTTTACTAACTTTGTACTCGTATATGGATTACGGTAAGTACTTTTCGGCCGATGTGCCGTCGTTTCTGAAGAGCCCGGTGAGGGAGATTTTCCGGGTGGTGGACCTGTCGCAGATATGTTCATTTGCGGGCGGGTACCCGGCCGCCGTCACGTTCCCCACGGACCAGATTCCCTCGCTGGCTCAGAAAGTGCTTGCCAAATACGGCACCAAACCACTTCAGTACGGTGCCACGCAGGGTATCCCGGAGTTGCGTGAGCTCATTGCAAAGCGTTACGGCGTGCCGGTCTCCCAAGTCCAGATAACTACTTCCTCCCAGCAGGGCATAGACGTTTGCTCACGCATATTTTTGGATCCAGGAGACATCGTTCTAGCCAACAATCCCGTCTATCTTGGTGCACTGCAAAGCTTCAAGGCTTATAGGGCGGAGGTGAAACCAGTCATTGCCGGCCACGACCGGCAATCTCCTATTAAGTTCATCTACGTCATCCCGGATTTCAACAACCCTTCCGGCAAAACAATGACGTTGGAGGAAAGGGAGGAGATAGTGCGGATTGCACGCGAACTGGACATCCTTATCGTTGAGGATAGCCCATACAGGGAGCTGAGGTACAGTGGAGAACCGGTGAAGACCATCCGTGAACTGGCGCCGGAACGCACGCTGCAGCTAGGAAGTTTCTCAAAGATATTCGCACCGGGCTTCAGGCTTGGCTGGATCATTGGTCCGGAGCCGCTCCTGGAGCAGATTTACGTGTGCAAGCAGTGCCTGGACCTGTGCCCGCCCGTATTTGACCAGTATCTTGCGGCGGAGTTCATAGGCAGCGGAGCCCTGGACGCAAACCTTGTGAAGACCATCGCAGAATACCGTCGCAGAAGAGACCTTATGGTAAGCCTGCTGGAGAAATATATGCCGGAAGGCGTATCCTGGACATACCCTGAAGGCGGCCTCTTCCTCTGGCTCACACTGCCGGAAAGCATAGACACCGTTGCCATGTACGACGAAGCCCTCTCCAAGGGCGTCGCCTACGTGGCGGGCTGCTTCTTCTACACGGACCGCAGCCACAGCAATACGATGCGCCTCAACTTCTCCTTCATTGACGAAGCCAAGATGGAGCCGGGAATAAAGATTTTAGCCGATATCATCCGCCATGCTGTATAAATTCACCGGAGCAGGAAACAACTTCGTGGTCATAGACGGCCGCAAAGGAGATGTGAGCGAGTACCGCCAGGTGCCCCGCATTCAGGAGTTGTGTGCAAAGTACGAGACTGACGGATTGATGATACTCACCACCCCCGGCGGTGCCGATTTTGTGATGGATTTCTTCAATCCGGACGGGTCCGGAGGGATGATGTGCGGGAACGGCGGCCGATGCATCACGGCGTTTGCGGATTACCTTGGTCTGAAGCCTGCCGCGGCGGATGGCACGTGGCATTTCATTGCTCCTGACGGCCCTCATGAGGCAAGGATTCTGCAACGGCCAGATGGGAGATCCCCGATCAGGTCGGGGATGACGAAAGAGTGGACCGTAAGACTGAAAATGATTGACGTACAGGGGGTTACTCCTGTGAAAAACGGGTATTTCCTGAATACCGGAACGCGGCATTACGTGGAGTTCAGGGACCATGTGGACTGCATTGATATGGAGAAGGAGGCAAAGCCGCTGAGGTGGGATCCTGTGTTCCAGCCGGAGGGCACCAACGTGAACTTTGTGGAGCGCACGGCTGAAGGGCTCAAGGTTCGCACGTTTGAGAAAGGCGTGGAGGGCGAGACTCTTGCGTGCGGAACGGGAATCACAGCTAGCGCTATTGCCTTCGGCGCACCCACCCGCTTGCAGTGCAGGAGGGGGGACTGGCTTTCCGTAGAATTCAAAAAGGAAGGACCGGAAAGGTTCACTGAAGTTTACCTTACCGGCCCTGCTGAGCTTGTAGAGATCCTACCGTAACATTTCTTCAAGGTGGATACTTCCGGCTGTCTTGTCATCGCGATACTTGACGATGACGGGGCAGTAAAGGTGTACACCGCTCTCGAGGGGCTTTCCGTTCCTGACGATTGGCTTTGAACCGCTTACCACCACGGCGCCGGCGGGGACCACTATGCGGCCGTCCTCGTTACGGCGGATGAATTCGCCTGTGGTGGCGTCGAAAATGGGCGTTGACGATGTGATGATTACGCCTGAGGCAATAACGGCGCCTTCCTGGACTATTGTGCCCTCGTAGATGCCGCAGTTGCCGCCTATGAAGGCATCGTCCTCAATTATGGTGGGGAGGGCGCCGGCGGGTTCAAGGACTCCGCCAATCTGGGTGCTGGCCGATATGTGGATGTGCTTTCCAACCTGGGCGCAGGAGCCTATGGTGACGTGGCTGTCCACCATGGTGCCGGTGTCTACGTACGCACCTACGTTTACATACGCCGGAGGCATTACGATGGAACCGGGAGCCAGGTACGCGCCGCGCCGGATGGAGGTGCCGCCGGGGACGATGCGGACGCCGTCATCGGCCTTGAATTCGCGTACGGGGAAGGTGTCCTTGTCGAAGAAGCTGAACTGGCCCTCCGACATATTCTGGATGACGCCAAGCTTGAAGCCCTCCAGGATGGTCTCCTTGATCTGCTTGTTTACGGTCCACTTGCCGTCAATCTTCTGGGCAACGCGGATTTCGCCCCTTTCCAGGGCGTCCATTACCTCGTTGAAATATGCTAGATCCATGGCTTGTCGAGAATTTCCTTAAGAAGGGCTTCCGTTTCCGGGGTGGCTTTTACAAGGGGAAGGCGGAGGCTGTTTTCCATGAGTCCCAGCTGGGCCATTGCGGCCTTGGCGGGGATGGGGTTGGGCTCAACGAAAAGGGCCTTGAACATGGGATGGAGCTTCTTGTCCATCTCTTCCGCCTCCTTGAACTTGCCCTCCTGCAGGGCGTGCACGAAGTCTGCCATTGCGGCCGGGAAAACGTTTGAGGCAACGGAGATTACGCCGTCGGCACCCTTTTCCATGAGCTTGCAGGTGTCGTCGTCGTTGCCGGAGAGGACGCTGAAGCCGCGAGGGCGGCCTTCCAGGATAGCCTCAATCTGCGCGATGTTGCCCGATGCCTCCTTGATACCGGCAATGTTGGGGATGTCGCGCGCCAGGGCAAGGGTGGTTTCCGCCTCAATGTTGGAACCGGTGCGGCCCGGAACATTGTAGATGAAAACGGGCTTTGCAGTGGCGCCGGCAACAGCCTTGAAGTACTCGTAGATACCCCTCTGCGGCGGCTTGTTGTAATACGGCACTACCACCAGGAAGGCATCTGCATCCTGCAGGAGGCGCATATTTGCCAGCGTCCCAGCCACGGAGTTTGTGCCGATGCCCGCCATCACGGGCTTTCCCGCAGCATGCTTGAGGGTAACCTGAAGCAGCTGAAGTTTTTCCGACTCGCTTAGCGTGGGAGTTTCACCGGTTGTTCCCAGGGGTACCAGGAAATCCGTCCCGGCCTCTACCTGCCAGTCGACCGTTGCGGCAAAAGCGCTGTAATCCACTTCTCCGCCCTTGAAAGGCGTCACAAGCGCCGTTCCTAAACCTTTTAACATATAATTGTGTTCTTATTGTTACAAAGGTAGCAAAAAAATGGCACTTTACAGCACCCCTTGCTCCTTGGCTTTGGAGATGAGTTCGGCGGTGTTAGAGACGTCGAACTTTTCAAGGAGGCGTTTGCGGTACCACTTGATGGTGGGGAGGGAGAGACACATGCGGTCTGCAATCTGGGGGCTGGTGAGGCCTGCGGCAAGGAGGGGAAGGATTTCCCGCTCGCGGTCCGTAAGGCCCTCTGCAACAGGCGTTTCCGCCAAGGCTTCTTCAATGACGATATCGGCCCCCTCCTTCTCCAGACTCAGCTTCCGGTTGCGGCGGAGGATGAGTCCCAGCGCCACCAGAAGAGCAATCAGGACAACGGCGCCAAGTGCCACCCAGCGCCAGAGCCGCTTCTGGCGGGCCAGGATCTGGTTGGTAAGGCCAAGAGTCTCTATGCGGGCATTGAATTCCTGATCCTGGTGGAGGGAGTAGTATTTATCGGCCTCGCTGATGTAGCGTAGGGCTCGGGCGGTTTTGCCCTTTGCCAGCCAGTAGGCACCCAAGCCTTTATATGCGGAGGATACTTGGAGGGAATCCCCCGATGCCTTGGCATAGGAAAGGCTGGTCTTGTAACACTCGTGAGCCTGATCCAGGTCTCCAGCATCGAACCACGTTTCTCCCATGTTGTACCAGAGGATGGCGTTGCTTTCGTTCCATCCGTATTTGGTAAAGATTTCCCCGGCCTTGCGGTAGTATTCCATGGCCTTGGGAATGGAATCCATCACATTGTAAAGGTTGCCGATGGCCCCGTACAGGGACGAGTAGGCATCGTCCACGGTTTCCTCGTCGTACGGTTTACCGCTGGTGAGGGAGGTTTCCCCCGCCGCCATGCGGTCCGCCAGGGCCAAGGCCTGATTGTAGTAGAAAAGGGCGCTGTCGTACTGCTCGCTGCCGTAGAACATAAGGGCTATCCCGGCCGAAGCATCTTCCATCTTGCCAAGCCAGTTCCAGCGGCTTGCAATGGCGTAGCACTTGCGGGCAAAGTACATTGAACGCTCACCGTTTATGTTGCGGTAACCGCTCATGAGCCCGTAGCAGGCAAAGACGTAATCTTCACACTCCTGCTGCGTTGCCTCTGCAATACGCTCCGGCGTGAGCCCCGCCACTACCTGCTCCAGGGAATCAAGGTTATGGCCCCTGTGGTCCGTATACGCATTGGCACTTAAGGCGGCCCCGAAAGCCAGCAATATACATACAATCCTTTTCATATACTGCGAAGTTACTGAAAATAACCCGATTTCGACCTCCGGTACTGAAAATCTATACTTTGGGATAGTTTATTCTATCCTTTGGGATAGTGTTTTTGGTTTGTCAAATTGCGACATTTGCATTATGGAAAATGATCTCACAGCAAAGGAGCAGGCAATCCTGAAACTAGTATCGGAAGGATTGACCAGCGAACAGATTGCGGAGCAGATGTGCCTGAGTCTGCCTACCATAAAGTGGTACAGGAAGAAGCTCCGCACCAAGTTTGAGGCCAACACCTCAGTGGAAATGGTGCGCAAGGCCATGAAACAAGGACTCATTTAATACTATCAATATGAAAAAGTTATTCATTGCACTCATGTGCGCAGCAGGAGTAGTGTCCTGCTCATTCGGCGGCGGCAACGGCACCGAAAACGGCGGCGACAACGGCTCTGCCGGTTCCATCAAGGCCGATACCACCATTGACCAGCTTAACGAGGCCGGTTACTCCATGAAGTTCACCTACTTCGGAGACGGCTCACACACTGGCACATTCGTCTTCACCCACAAGTACTACAAGAAGGAAGACGGCACACGTCTCAACGCCTACCGCTGGGACACCATCGAGAACGGTGAACATACCGCTTACATCTACTTCCGCAACAACGAAACCGCCTGCACGTATTACGACGAGGAATGGGAAGACACCGATTACTACCGTACCCAGCAGACCGTGAACAACCTCAACGGTGACTGGATTGCCGATTCCCACGAGCTCCTTTCCAGCTACGGCTTCTCAAAGACCGGCACGGAAAAGATCCTGGGCATCCCCTGCGACGTCTGGAGCGGCACATATGAGAAAGGCGACCACGCCTGGGGCGTGTCCACCTACGGCCAGATGACCGCCAAGGACGGCAACACCGGCGAGTTCGCCGTATGGAACGGCCTCACCCTCCGCACCAAAGTGAACGGCAAAGTCCAGAGCGAGTGCACCGCCTTCGTAATGGGCGTCCCGGACTCCGCCTTCGACAAGACCCTGGATATCACCTGGATCAAGTAACTCCTCCCCTATATAGTAAAGGAGGTGCCCCTGCTTGGGACACCTCCTTTTCTTTAATCTTCCACAGCTTTCATTATTATCTCTTCCAATTGCTCGCGCGGCATTTCGCCGTCGAGGCCCATGAAGGTCACTTCAGACGGGTCTCGTGTGAGCATGATGAAGGAACGTACCGTGAAGTCATCACCGGCGGTGTAGAGGCGCATAACCTCGCCGTCTTCCTTGGCTTCCATCAGCAGCTCGTACTCGCCGCGGTCAAGGCGTTTGGTAACATCGGCATAAAGGTCTTTGCAGATGCCCTGGTCTTCCGTGCTTATAATGTAGAAGCCCTTGAGGGACTTGATGATAGGGGCAAGGTTAACATCCTCACCGTTCATTTCCACATCTGGAATCTTGCCTATGAGGCGGAACATGGCGGAGGAGATGTAGACCGCCTCCACGCCAGGAAGGTCGGAGTACTTGGTGTAGATGGCCCGGCCATCCTGGGCGATGGCGGAGATGCTCATTGCGAGCAGTATCAATATTACGTATAACCGTTTCATTTCCAATAATTAATTTTGTCAAATTCAACTTCTGCGGCCTCTACTTTCTGGGCGCCGAGGGCTATGGCGTCTCCCATGCGGCCAAGAGCCTGCTCAACGGCTGCATAGGCAAGATAAGGATCGTCAAAAGTGTCCTTAGGAGGCTTGGGAAGGGCCCAAAGGCCAACGCCAAGGAGTATGGCAACCGATGCGGCCACTGCCCATACCGCCCTGTTGCGGCGTGGAAGCCTTACCCTGAAGTCTTCCGGGACCTGGACGCTTGCGTCCTGTCCTATCTGTTCAAGGTCATCGGCACTGAGCCTGGATATTTCATCGATATTCTTCATACTTTTTCTTCAGTTTTTTTCTTGCCTGAGAGATCTGGACTCTTGCATTGAGGCCGCTGAGGCCCGTTTTCTTGGAAATCTCCTCATAGGAGAGACCGTCTACAACCCTTAGGGTTAGAAGTTTGCGCTGACCCGGCGGAAGTTCCTGAATGGCTTTTCCTATGAACGCTACGTCTTCCTTTGCGGCCAGCTCCCGGTCCGGTGGATCCTTTCCCGGGATGTTTGTGTCCTCCAGCGGGGCCGATGGTTTGGCGCGCCGCACCCTGTCTATGCATAGGTTTTTGAGGAGCATTCCGCCATAGGCCTTGGGGCTCTGGATCAGGTCCAGGGTGTCTTTCAGTCCCCATAGCTTGAGGTACAGGTCCTGGACGGCATCGGATGCATCGTCCTTGCTTTCAAGGATGTAGTAGGCGATGCGCCAGAAGTGCTCCTGCAGCGGCATCCAAACGGTATGAAACGCTGCCTCAGTCATTTGCCATAAGGGCGATTATCTTGTCTGCGTTTACTTTGCCACGGGTCATGATGAGAGTGCCCTCGGAGGTATAGAGAAGGAAGTCGCGTATACATTCGCCGTCATCGCGGCCGAAGATCCTTACACATTCTCCGTCATCCTTGGCCTCCATGATGAGATCCATGCCTTCCAATTCCCTTTCAAGTTTCCATGCCAGGTCTTCCCTGATGCTGGAATCCTCAAAATCCACTATGGTAATTCTCTTGATACCTTTAGTAATGCTGAGAAGGTCTAGTACGTCCTTGTCCAGGCCGGATGACGCACCCGCTACCACGCGTAGAAGGCTCATTCCCATAGGGCCCACGCTAATTACATCTACGTCTTCCCTGTACCTGTACTGGTTCACAAGGTTCAGTACCCCGGCCGGGCCCGCCATGGCGCATCCGACCATCTGGAGTGTCAATACTAATGCTAGAAACAGTTTTTTCATTGTCTTTATCTGACCGGTCTGCATAATAGACGAAAGATGTTTCAAAATGTTAATGCAAAAATGCGGGAGATGTCCCAAAATTTGGCCCATCACCCGCAAAAACGGCTTAAAATGCAGCTGATGTCCCAGTTTTGGGGACATCAACCGCGCTTGGCGCTATGCCCTGGTGATATGTGCGCCCAGGGCATTGAGGCGGCCTTCGATGTCTTCGTAGCCGCGGTCGATCTGCTCGATGTTGTCTATGGTGGAGGTGCCTTTGGCGCTCATGGCGGCAAGGAGCATGGCTATACCGGCACGGATATCGGGGCTCACAAGGCGCGCGGCCTTGAGGGTGATGCGATGATCATGGCCGATGACAACGGCGCGGTGAGGATCGCAGAGGATGATCTGGGCGCCCATGTCTATGAGGCGGTCAACGAAGAACAGCCTGCTCTCGAACATCTTCTGGTGGATGAGGACGCTGCCTTTGCACTGGGTGGCTACGACCAGCATCACGGACAAAAGGTCCGGGGTGAGGCCGGGCCAGGGGGCATCGGCAAGGGTCATGATGGAGCCGTCCAGGAAGGATTCAATCTCATAGCTTTCCTGCTCCGGGACAAAGATATCGTCCCCTCTCTGCTCCAGGTTTATGCCCAGGCGGCGGAATGCGTCAGGGATGATACCAAGGTCGTAGTACGATACGTCCTTGATGGTGATGCTGCTGCGGCAGATGGCGGCCATGCCGATGAAGGAGCCCACTTCGATCATGTCCGGCAGGATCTTGTGCTGGGTGCCGCCCAGGCGCTCTACGCCGTGGATACGGAGGAGGTTGGAGCCCACTCCGTCGATGAAGGCGCCCATGCGGTTGAGCATCTTGCACAGCTGCTGGAGGTACGGTTCGCAGGCGGCGTTGTAGATGGTGGTGGTGCCTTTGGCCAGGACTGCGGCCATGACTATGTTGGCGGTACCGGTGACGGAGGCCTCGTCAAGGAGCATGTACCGGCCGGTAAGGCGGCCATCGGAGGTGAGATGGAAGGCGCGGCGGCTGGGGTCATAGTCCATCTTGGCGCCAAGTTTCATCATGCCGTCCAGATGAGTGTCTACCCTGCGGCGGCCTATTTTGTCTCCACCGGGCTTTGCGAACCAGGCACTGCCGAAACGGGTGAGGAGCGGACCTACCACCATCACGGAACCGCGGAGGGCGGCGCACTTGGCCACGAACTCTTCCGTCTCTATGTACGATGTGTCAAGGTCGTCGGCCTGGAAGGTGTAGGTGCCCTTGACGTGACGGGTAACCTTCACGCCCATGTTCCTGAGGAGCTCTATAAGATTCTTGACGTCAAGGATTTCCGGGATGTTGCTGATGGTGACCGGCTCCGCGGTAAGGAGTACTGCGCTGATTACTTCCAGGGCCTCGTTCTTTGCGCCCTGCGGGGTAATGCTTCCGGACAGCTTGTGTCCGCCCTCGATGATGAATTTAGACATGCTCTACTTCTGGGTGAAGGGTTATTCCGTATTTAGTGTATATGGTATCTATTACTCTCTGCTCAAGGCCGATGATTTCCTCCGGCGTGGCGTTTCCTGTGGCGTTGACTATCACCAGCGGCTGGTTTCTGTACACCTGCGCCCCGCCGTTTGTGGCGCCCTTGAAGCCGCACTGCTCTATCATCCACGCAGCAGGGACCTTGATTCCGCCGGGGACTTCGTAGTGAGGAACCTCATAGTCCGGACCGTTGTCCTCCTTTGCTGTTTTCACTATCTGCGCAAAGTGCTCCTTGCTTATAACAGGGTTGCAGAAGAAGCTTCCGGCGCTGCCAATCTCCTCCGGATCAGGGAGTTTCTTGCGGCGGATATCGATGATTGTATCACGTATCAGTTGCGGGGTAAGCGGGGCGTCAGGAATGGCTTTGCGCACGCCACCGTAATCCAAGATGGGATGGGGCTCCTTTGACAGTTTGTAGGTTACAGACGTGATGATGTAGCGGCCCTTCCATTCCGTCTTAAAACGCGAGGTACGATAGCCGTACTGGCAGTCGGCGGGGTCTATGTCAACGAACTTGCGTTCCAGCGTGTCCCAGGCGTGGATGCCGATGATGATGTCCTTGGCCTCAACGCCATAGGCGCCAATGTTCTGTACGGCGCTTGCACCGCATTCTCCTGGTATCAGGGACAGGTTTTCCGGGCCCCAGAGGTTTTCTGAAGCCGCCCATGCGCAGAAATCGTCAAAGACCACACCGGCGCCGCAGGTGACATTCTCGCCACGAGCAGTAATGCCGCCGATGCCAACATGCAGCACCGTTCCGGGAAAATCTCCGCGGAACAGGAGGTTGGAGCCGCCGCCCATCACAAAGACGGGCTGCGGCAGGGAGTCCCAGTCAAGGGCCTGCAGATCCGCCTCCTCAGTGACCTCAACGTACAGCGCGCATTTCACCTTCATGCGGAAGGTGTTGCGGGACGAGAGGTTGTATGACGGCGTTCTGGTTATCACTCCGCTTTGGGGTTCAATGCTATCTGGAGCTCGTCAAGCTGGGTCTGGTCTATCTCTGACGGGGAATCGATCATGACGTCGCGGCCCTGGTTGTTCTTGGGGAAGGCGATATAGTCACGGATGGTGTCCTGGCCGCCGAAAAGGGCGCAGACGCGGTCGAAGCCGAAGGCAAGGCCGCCGTGAGGCGGGGCGCCGAACTTGAAGGCATTGATAATGAAGCCGAACTTGTATTCTGCTTCTTCAGGGCCTATGCCAAGGACCTCGAACATGCGCTTCTGCATGTCTGCGTTGTGGATTCGGATGGAACCGCCGCCCAGTTCAGTGCCGTTAAGCACGAAGTCGTAGGCGTTGGCGCAGACGCGCTCAAGGTCTGCCTTTTCGTTGCTGTAGAACCACTTTTCGTGCTCCGGCTTGGGGGCGGTGAAGGGGTGATGCATTGCGTAGAAGCGCTGGGTTTCGTCGTCCCACTCCAGGAGCGGGAAGTCCACGATCCAAAGGGGTGCGAACTCCTTGGGGTTGCGGAGGCCGAGGCGGTTACCCATCTCAAGACGAAGGACGCCAAGCATGGTCTGGACCTTGCGCTTGTTGTCTCCGCTCATGACCAGGATGAGGTCTCCGGGCTGTGCCTCTGCGGCGGCGGCAATCTTTGCCAAGTCTTCCGGTGCGTAGAATTTGTCGATGGACGATTTGTATGTACCGTCTGCGTTCACGCGGATGTAGATGAGGCCTTTGGCGCCCACCTGAGGGCGTTTTACCCATTCCGTGAGCTCATCAACCTGCTTGCGGGTGTATTCCGATGCGCCGGGGACGCAGATTGCGCCAATGTAGGCCGCGCCGTCAAGGACGCCGAAGCCTTTGCCCTTGGACTCAGCCGTGATCTCGTGGATCTTCATGCCGAAACGCACGTCCGGCTTGTCCGAACCGTAGAAGTCCATGGCATCGTACCAGGTCATGCGGGGGAGCGGGTTGGGGATTTCCACGCCCAGGACATTCTTGAAAAGGGTGCGCATCATGCCCTCGAAGGTGTTCAGGACATCTTCCTGCTCTACGAAGGACATTTCGCAGTCTATCTGGGTGAACTCAGGCTGGCGGTCTGCGCGGAGGTCCTCGTCACGGAAGCAGCGGACAATCTGGAAGTAGCGGTCATAACCGGCTACCATGAGGAGCTGCTTGAAGGTCTGGGGGCTCTGCGGCAGGGCGTAGAACTGGCCGGGGTTCATGCGGGAAGGAACCACGAAATCACGTGCGCCTTCCGGAGTGGACTTGATAAGATAAGGAGTCTCGATTTCCATGAAGCCCTTGGCGTCCAGGTAGTTGCGGACCTCGTGGGCAATCTTGTGGCGGAGGGCCAGGGCGCGCTGGAGCGGGCCGCGGCGGAGGTCCAGGTAGCGGTACTTCATGCGGAGGTCTTCACCGCCGTCGGATTCTTCCTCAATGGTAAAGGGCGGCACGGCGCTCTTGTTGAGGACGGTTATATCGGCCAGTTTTATCTCTATGTCTCCGGTGGGCATCTTGGCGTTCTTGGCGCTGCGCTCCACCACCTCTCCGGTGGCCTGGATCACGAATTCGCGGCCAAGGGATGTGGCGGTTTCAACCAGGGAGGCGGGGGCGTCTGCCTCAACTACCAGCTGGGTGATTCCATAACGGTCCCTGAGGTCTATGAACGTCATTCCGCCAAGTTTGCGGGCCTTCTGTACCCAGCCCGCCAGGGTCACTTTCTGTCCTTTGTTTTCAATGCGGAGTTCCCCGCACGTGTGAGTTCTGTACATATTGTGTTTAGAGTTATTTCCTTTAACCTACAAAAATAGCAAAAAAATATGAGTATCTTTGCAGAGTATGACGGAAGTAAGAGCAAAAAAGGCGCTTGGGCAGCACTTTCTGACGGACCAGAAGGTGGCGCAGGCCATTGTGGACGCGCTGCCGGGCGGCCTGCCGGCACTGGAGGTGGGCCCCGGAATGGGCGTACTGTCGCAGTATCTTCTGCAGAGGGACGATGTAGACCTCAGGCTTGTAGAAATAGACACGGAAAGCGTGGAGTACCTGCTCACGCACTTCCCCGGGATGGAAGGAAAGCTTATGGAAGCGGACTTCCTGCGCCTGCCGCTGGAGAGGATCTTCCCCGGCAAATTCAATATCATTGGCAACTTCCCTTATAACATATCGTCCCAGATTTTCTTCAAGGTGCTGGACCACAAGGACAGCGTTCCCTGCGTGGTGGGAATGGTGCAGAAGGAAGTGGCGGAGCGCATTGCGGAAAAGCCCGGAAGCAAGACCTACGGCATCCTTTCCGTACTGCTCCAGGCATGGTACGATATAGAATACCTCTTCACCGTAGGCTCCGGCTGCTTTGCCCCGCCGCCCAAGGTGGAAAGCGCCGTTATCCGCCTCACCCGCAACTCCCGCACGGAACTGGGCTGCGACGAAAAACTCTTCAAGACCGTTGTGAAAACCGCCTTCGGCCAGCGCCGCAAAATGATGCGCAACCCGCTCAAGCCCATAGCCATTGCCAATGGCAAGGCCGATGTATTGTCAATGCCTATATTCTCCGAGAGGCCGGAACAGCTGTCGGTTGAAGACTTCGTGGAACTCACGAACTTGCTGGCATAAGATGCCCGGTCGCAGCCGGGCATGACGGGCAGCCTAGAACTGGAAGTAAATAAAGGTCTGGAGGTCTGCCGTGATGAACTGGCAGAAGAAGAAGACTATGAGGGCTACCACTACGGCCATCCAGAACAACGGTAAGCGGGAGAAGACAATGCGGTAGCGGCGTTTGAAGCGCTCAGGGAGCCAGTGGATAATCATTCCTGCAACAAACAGCACCAACACCTGCCAGTGAGCTGCGGCCATTGACGGCACAAGGGACATGTCCCAGGGGCCGCCTATCTGGTTCACCATGTTCTTGGCGGTGTTCCAGGCCTGCTCGTTGGCAAGGGCGGGATCCAGGTTGGATCCGCTGCGGAAGAAAAGACGGGTGAAAGTGATGAACACGAAGGTCTGGAAGATGTCCCAGCTGCGGTCCAGCCAGTCTATGTGCTCCCCATGGCGTATGGTACGTATGAGCCATTTCACCAGCGTTCCCACCAAAATGATGATGGTCCACACGAAGAACATGTTCCAAACCGGATAATGCAGTGTGAGGGACAGGGTGCCGCAAAGGGCCGTGACAAGCGTAATTATGAGCACTTTCACCCACATCTTGCGCTTTGTCCAGATCTTGTATATCACCATTCCAATGCCGTTGAGGCCGCCCCAAATCATGAAATTCCAGCTGGCGCCGTGCCAGAGGCCGCCCAGCAGCATGGTGTTCATGCTGTTTATATTTGTGGTGATGAGCTTGCGATCCCCGGGTTTTTTCCAGGCCCAGATTCCAATGCCTGCGGCCAGGACGGCCACGGCAAATGCAACCCACCAGCTGCCGCTGAGGAAGCTTCCGAACACCGCCACGCAGGCGATGATGATGAATGTTCCTGCCGATGCATTCCTGTTACCTCCCAGAGGGATGTACAGGTAGTCACGCAGCCAGCGGCTCAGGGTCATATGCCAGCGCCTCCAGAACTCCTGGGTACTGCGGGCCTTGTACGGGGAATTGAAGTTCTTGGGCAGGTAGAAGCCCATAAGCATGGCTACGCCCGTGGCTATATCCGTGTATCCGGAGAAGTCCGCATACACCTGCAGGGAGTAGCAGAACAGGGCCGACAGGTTCTCGAAACCGCTGAACATGAGAGGGTTCTCGAACACACGGTCTGCGAAATTCACGGCCATGTAGTCTGCCAGGATGAGCTTCTTTAGAAGGCCGTTCATTATCCAGAAAACGGCTATTCCAAACCAGCGGCGGCTGAGGTTGTACGGCTTGTGGAGCTGCTCCACAAACTCTACGGCGCGCACAATGGGACCGGCCACCAGCTGCGGGAAGAAGCTAAGGTAGAACCCGAAGTCCAGGAAGTTCCCCACGGGCTTGATCTTCCCCCTCTTCACATCCACTATGTAGCTCACCGCCTGGAAGGTGAAGAACGATATGCCTACCGGCAGGATAATGGCATCCACCCTGAATACGGACGTTCCCGTAATCATGTTCAGGAACTCTCCCAGGACGTCGTGGACCTCTATGGACAACCCAAAGAGGTTATTCACGAAGTCCGTAAGGAAGTACGCATACTTGAAATACGCCAGTATTCCAAGGTCGATTACCACGCTCACCGCGGTTAGCGTCTTCCGCCAGCCCTCCTTTTTTAGTTTATATAACCACTTGGCCGCAAGGAAGTTATAAACTATCACGAAGACTAGTAACGCCAGGAAAACGCCGCTTGTCTTGTAATAGAAGAACAGGGAGCATGCAAACAAATATCCATTCCTGAGCAGCGGCTTGCTGTGGAATAGCGAGAACACTGCGAACACCAGCGCGAAGAACGCCCAGAAATAGAACTGGGTGAACAGCAGCGGGTGGGCCTGGTCAAAAGCGAACAGGTTCCCCATAAACTCCCGTATGACGTCCCAGAGGCCGCTCATCGCTTGCAGTTCATTATGGCGTCAAACATAAGGTCCCCCAGGAGGCGGTAGCCATCGGCAGTGAAATGCACCTGGTCGTTCTGGGAAAGCCCCGCTTCCTTCCAGACGGACATGGAGCCGTAGCCGCCCATGATGTCGTACATGTCCCAGAAGGCGCCTTTGTACTCACGGGCAAGATCGGCAAAAGCCTGTTCCACCTCTTCCGTGTAGGGGTTCACGTGGCCCCTGCGGAGCACGCTGTCGTTGATGCCGGTGAAGAGGATGGCGCAGCGGGGATTGGCCTTTCGCACCATCTTTATAAGTTCCCGGTAATTGGCCTTGAAGCGGTCCACGTTAAAGTTCGTTCCCTGGATATCGTTTATGCCGATGGAGAAGATCACCAGGTCCGGGCTAACCAGTTTAATGTCCCTTTCCCAGTGGTCGCACTTGAGCCAGGAGGTGGTAGAGGCGCCGTTCACGCCGGCTTCGCTGTAGGTAAAGCCGCCCGTGGACTTATCCAGATAAACGCCCTCCAAAGTGTATGAACCGGAGGACTGTGCGGACAGGCCAATCTGGACCCAATCCGTATAGCAGGGCATGTTGAAACGCCACATGGGGCCGTCCTGCCAGCCCCAGAGCGTATCTTTCTTGGAAAGAAGGAGCACTGGCTCATGGTCACCGTAACCCAGCAGCGTAACCCGGTTGAAGGCGAAGCGCTGCTGCATCACGTGTACCTCACGGGGTAGAAGGTCGATGGTTGCGCGTGCAGTGGTATCGCCCCCCCTTATTCCAACGCCAACAAGGCCAAGGTCCCAGTCCGGGTTAAGGCAGCGGGTGTATTCCCAGCCCACCGTGGACGATGTGTTATACGTTGCAGGGGTGTTGGTTCCGGCAGCGGCAAAAGGGAAAACCAGGCCGCGTCCGCCGTCCATTCCGTACCTCAGGGCCAGGAAATGGTTGCGGAGCCTGCCGCTCCAGGTGCCGCCCTGAACGTGGGAGCCGCCAACATGCAGCACCCTCACGCTGCCGGTGCCGTAAAGCACCAGGGAGTCCGTCTTGCGGAGGAATCGTCTGAAATCCGGGGAATCTCCTGCGGGGAACTGCACCACGTTCCTCTCTACCCTCACGAAGGGATAGCGCCGACCCGCTGCGGGCAGCACCATCAGTATTGCAAGGACGGTAAAGAGGAGCTTTTTCATTTGGCTTTCCTCAGGAGATAATAGTCATAGTATGTGAGGAAGGACTTGCTCAGGGCCTCTCCTACCTTCTGTGCGCCGGCTGGCGTAAAGTGGGTATAGTCCGCTCCGGCATATGGCGGCTGGTGCTTCACCCACTGCACCATGGAGTTTTCTCCGCCCATCATTCTGAACATATCCCAGTAGGCAG
>JAEEGJ010012352.1_pt1 | contig 21187 bp, 18 predicted proteins | sample 8958761 | NCBI WGS metagenome assembly JAEEGJ01 (sample SAMN16246546, study PRJNA631951) | gut metagenome | biome: gut microbiome; feature: rumen; material: RS-attached | host: Bos | place: Iran: Karaj | collected 2018-10
CTTGGAAGCCTTGATCTTGATCTTTTCACCGGTGAGCGGGTTGCGACCGTCACGGGCAGCGCGTTCCTTCACAGCGAAGGTGCCGAAGCCGATGAGCTGGACGTTGCCGTCCTTCTTGACACCAGCGGCGATACCGTCGAGAACGGCGTCAACAGCGCGAGCAGCAGCAGCCTTGGATTCAATGCCAGCTTCCTTGTTGGCGAGGATGGCGTCGATGAGTTCTTGTTTGTTCATTTTTTAACTCCTTGAGTTGTTGAGATTAATTGTATGGTGATATTATACCTTTTTTTTTCGCATGTGGAAAACTTTTTTTGAAAAAAGTGTCGTTTTCCAAGCCCTATAAAATCAGGCCTCGGGCGGTGGTTCGACCTCGTTGGCTTCGGCCTCTGCGGTCTTTTCGTGGAACCTCTTCAGGTACACGAGGCATATGCAGGTGAACGGGATTGCAACAAGTAAACCTAAGAAGCCCAATAACTTACCCCATATAGAAAGGGAGAGGAGAATGCCCACGGGAGGTAGATCCATCGAGCCTCCGACAATGCGCGGAACGAGGAAGAAGTCTTCGATGACCTGCACCACCAGATAGATGGAGCCGATGATGATGGCGACTTCCCAGAACGGAAGACCGGTGTTGAGTGCGTGGACGACCGCCAGTAGCAGTGCGAGCGGAATCGTGGTGAGCTGCATGTACGGGATCATGTTGAGTGCGCCGGAGAAAAGACCGAAGGCGACCCCCATAGGCAGTCCCATCACGCCGAAGCCGATGGCATAAAGGATTCCGACGATAAGGGCGACCAGCGCCTGAGCTCGGAAGTAGTTTCCCATGAATTTATCTGTATCCGCTGCGAACAAACTAGCTTTGCGGCGCAAACGGTGCGGGAACGCATTCAGCACGCCGAGGCGAATCTTGTGCATGTCGAGCATGATGAACACGAGGTACATGAAGATGATGGCCGCACTCGAGAACCACACGGCAACCGTGCCCGTGTAGGAGAGGACGCCCCACGCACCGGGCAATACCTTCGATGCGATGCTCTGCACTTCGCTCCAGAAGTCCATGTGCTGCATGGCCGCTGCTAGTTTGTCCCAAGAAATCATCTCGCGGACCGTTTCCCACAGGTTTGCAGGCAGGAACTCGTTCAGTCGCGAGGACCATTCGGAGTCCGTGAACATCCTTGCAATCAAGGTGCCGAGCGTCTGGACTTCGCGCACGATTTGCGGGATGAATAATTTTCCGACACCGAAAAGAATCAACGCGAAGGCGAGCAGTACGATGATGACGGCGATGACGCGCTTCTTTACGAGCTTCTGCAGCTTGTTGACGATCGGGTCGACGATATAGGCGATGAGGAATGCGGCGATGAACGGAAAGAGCACTCCGCGCAGGTAGTAGACGAGGCAAAGCGCGACAATCACGCCGAGGCTTGTGAGCACAAAGCGCATGACGCGGTCCAGATTCCAGTACTTAGACATTTTTCCTCCTGTGGTCGAGAGGTTTCTCCTTACTCTTCCTAATATATATAATAAAGGCGACGAGGAGTAGCGCGAGGAATATGGCTCCTGCAATCATGCCTTTTTCGAAATCGCGGTTCTCGCCCCAGAGACGAATTGCGGAGACGCTGATTTCGTCGGGTATCCCGCGCATCACGCCGTTGCCGCCGACAATTTCCAAGTAGGCGCTGCGGTGCAGGTGGGTGAGGCCGTCGTCTTCTTCGAGGCCCATCGCCGAAAGCCACCAGGGCGCAGTGCGGAATGCGGAAACTGCGACCTTGACCGCCGCCTTCGCGCGTCCGGCCTGCACGTCCTGCGTCAGGACGCGCAGGGATTCGCGGTCAGACCGCGAATAGACCGGATCCTCGGTCAGGACGCGCAGCGATACCGAGTGCATCCTCCGAGTCGAGAAAGTGATTTCCAGCGAATCGAATATCGAAAGGTCGAAGAGACCCGTGGGCCTGTTGTCGATGGATTTCAGATTGAACTCGATTCCCACGGCCGGGAACGCGACGCCCGAGCGTACGTTCACTTCCACGTCGAGCGAGGAATCCGTAACGGAAAGGTCTGCTGTCGAGGAGCCACCCTGCGCCTTGTCCGTGAGCTCGTAGAATTCGAAATGGCTCTGCGGGAATATGGAAAGTTCGGAGTGCCTGAAACTGATGAACGCGAACGTCCATGCGGCAAAGGCCGCGGCGAACGCGACAAAGGCGATGACCTTCGTTCTAGTTCTCATCGGCCTTCGACCCGTGGCGCCGTCCTACGGCGATGATGACGATGAGGATAAACGCGAACAGCACGATGCCGAAGTAGAAGTTGCTTACACCGCTTGCGGAAAGGCCGTAGAGGACGACCGAGAATTCCGCACCGCGCGCCTGTTCCCAGCCGGGAGCGATTTCTACGCGCGCGACGGATTCCTGGTGGCGCTTGTTATACTTCGTGTCGGCTCCCGCGTTCCCGTACCAGAAATCCGGAGTGTAGAGTTCTTCCATCGGGAGGGCAATCTTCTGGCGGCCCGCCCTTACGGGAACTTCCTTCAGCAGGAGCTTGAACGTCTGCGGTTTTCCCATGTCGGTCACATCGGGGTCGAAGGTCCACACCTTGAGCAGGAGCTGGTTGGTGCCGGTCGCTTCCAGGTCGATAAAGATAGTGTCGACGAATGTCCAGTTGCGGTAGTCCTTCTTGCCTTCGGGGTCGAAGTTCCAAAGCAGGCCGCACCATGCCGGGGTTGCCGTATCGGCGCCGAGCGTACAGGCGAATTTCGCGGAGGAATCCTTGATGTCGAGCGTCGCCTCGGAGGTGCCGCCGTCGGACTTGTCGTCGTATTTTTCGAGAGTCACGCCTTCGGGCGCAGGGAAAACCACTTCCGAAAATTCCCTATCCGGAAGGAGGAAGTATATGGCGAGAATCGCGATTGCCGCGATCGCCAATACGGCGTATGTCTTTTTCATTTTATTCGAATATTTTTTTCAGGTGGAGGTTGTACGGTATTTCGTCCAAGGGATCGACCTCGGGCATTTTCTCTCCAAACCACTTGTTTATGAGCGCGTCGAGCGCCCGGATAAAGAAGAAATGATGCTTCCCGTTTCCTCCGGGTTTCTGGAAGGGGGCATCCAGCGTGCGCTTTAAAATTTGCAACATCTGCGAAGGCGGCAGGTGGAACATCTTGCAGCAGGTCGTCACCTTTCCGGGAATCCCGTAGTCGGGAATGTTGCCGTCCACGAGCGGTTCGCCGTGGTCGATGCAGCATGCACCCGTCATGTCGGGGTCCGGTGCGTTCTTCGCCTTGAGGGCGTTGTACCACAGTTCGCGCGAACGGTCGGGCATGTCCCCGCGCAGGGCCATCGTCTGGTCGCACGGGAAGAACGTCGAGAAGCACTTGGGGCAGATACGCAGGTCAAGATGGCCTATTTTTTTCTGCACTACTTCGGTTTTGCAAAAAGGACATAAACTCATATAGTGTAATATAACAATTTGTATATTTGAAGCATGGCTAAAGTTGTACAGATTACCGCTGAAAATTTTGAGACGGAAGTCATGCAAGCTTCCGAAACCCGCGCTGTCGCGGTGCTTTTTTCCTCTGCTGAATATCCCGACTGCGCTCCCTATTCGCAGCTGCTGGGTCAGCTTTCTACGAGCATGGACTTTACCCTTGGCGTGGTGAGCTGCGACGAACGCGAGAACATGCGGCTCATCCAGGCGTTCCGCGTGCAGTCGGTTCCCGAGGTCCACGTGGTGGACAAGGGCGAAATCGGCGACGTCATCCAGGGCGTGCTCTCCGAGGCCGACCTCAAGAAACGCCTCGAAAAATTCTTCGTGAGCGACGAGACCCGCTTCCAGATGGCGCTCGAAGATGCGATTGCCCAGAAGAACTTTGACCAGGCGCTCCCGATGCTCGACGAGGCGCTCGCGAAAACGCCGAACGACAAGAAGCTGCAACTCCTGTGGGCGAAGGCGAGCCTCGGACTCGGCGACACTGAGAAGGCGAAGGAAGTGCTTTCCAAGTTCAACGAGGCCGACGACCAGTACCGCGAGGCGAAATCGCTGCTGGAACTTCTCGACTTCCACGCCGAAGCGGCGAAAAAGGACGTGCAGGGCAAGGAGGCTATCGTCTACCACGAGGCCTGCAAGCTCGCCTGCGCCGAAGATTTCGAAAGCGCTCTCCAGGCGTTCCTTAACTTGTTTGTAGAAGCGCCCGAATGGAACGACGGCGCAGCGAAAAAGGCGATGCTTACCTTGTTCGGAGTGCTCGGTCCCAAGCACGAACTCACCTGGAAGTACCGCGCCAAGCTCAATACGATGATGTTTATCTAGCAATTGCCGGCTGCAGCCCTTGATTTTTTGTATTTTGGGATTGGGAGAAGAAAAAATGAAAGGGTTCCGGTTTGCGTTGTTTTTGGCTACCGTGCTTTGCCTTACGGCATTCGCGGCTGCATTCACATCCATGTATTGCCCGGGCGGTACGCCCCGTGGGTGTGAGGATCGGCAAGATTCCGTCTCTGCGGCCCGATTGCCTGATTCCCTCCGCGTCACCTTGCAGCAGAAGCTCGAAAGCGACACCGGACTCGTATTCTGGGGCGTGCAGAAAGATTTCAAGACTCTGGCACACATGAAGTTCCATCACGGGCTCAATCAATCCTGGTCGCATGAAGCCATCACGCAAGAGCAGGAACGGGAATTTTTCGCGTGGTACAATGAGCAGGAAAATGCGATACGCAGCAAGATGGATTCCGTGCCCGAAGACTTGCGGCAAGCCTTCATGGATGCAATCGGGAAGACCATTTACGCGCTTGTCGAGACGGAATACCGCATCAAGAAGGTCTATGACAGGAAAACGCGTTCCTGGGTAGACCCGCGCGAGGGCGAAGAAACGCTGACGCGGCATTTTCTTGCCCATATCGGCCCGGTCATCGAGACGAATCCGCCGAGATTGCTGGCCGAGATTGGCCTGGAATACGTCGATTCGAGAGAGGAAAGGATTTTCTTTGAAGACGGCCATTCGCGGGTCATCGACGAGAATGAATTCAAGTCGCTCGATTCGTACCTGAAGAAGGACGGCTACTACCTGCCGAACCACTACCGGATCGAAATTTCCAAGGACATGTCGCCTGTCTACAAGCAGGGAATCGCTAACGCCATCGGGGCTGGCGACAAGGAGGCTGTCCGTGCGAACATGGCCGCGCTCGATACCTTTTTGGTCTATGCCAACGGACGGTTCTTCTATTCGGCCCCGTCTCCCGTCAGCTGTGACACCAAGCGCCTGTTGAGCGTCTACCTGCAGACTTTCGAGGACAACATGGAATGCGACGCCGACCGCGACCGTGGCAATAGCGAAGAAGACCGCGTCATCCGTTCCCTGGCAATCGATTCCGCGAGGGCGATGTTGAAATCCGGCGAACTGGAAAGGCTGCTTGCCGGGTTCAGCGCAAGCGATCGCGCCTTCTGGCGCGTGCTGGTGTCGTCGCTTACCATAAAGGACCAGGAAAAGCTCAACGAGCTCGTGGAGGCAAACGCCGACAGCATCAAGAAAATCGAACAGCGCAATTTCGTGACAAAGCTCTACAGCGGGGTAGGCATCGGCTGGACAGTCCAGATAGGCATGGGTCTGGGCGAGACTTTTGGCCTCGGCGATACGTACCACTACATCGATCACCCGTTCACCTTCGATGTCTTGCTCGAATTCTTCTACAACAAGTACGGCGGCGGCTATAACGCAAGGTTCCTCTCGTCCAAGAAGTTCGATGGAGACAAGTTCCAGAGCATCTTCCTTTGGGACCTCTATGCGGGCTACCGCACGTTCTCCTTGTCGCATCTCGAGAACTTCGTCTATGTGGGGCCGACAATCATCTTCAGCGACCTCATGGAAAAGGACAACCAGGAACCCCTGGAATCCAATGTCGGAGTCGGGATCCATTTCGGGACGGCGTTCGATTTTTACTTCACCAGATACAGCAAGAGGGGCCAGCTGCGCCTCGGGCTCCGGCTGTTCGCGAGCGTAAGCAACTACTATACGGATGTCGTGAAGGGGAGTGACGGCGGAACGGTTTCCGTGACGCTCACGCCGCTGTTGCAGTACTATGACAATAGGGATACGAAGTATGGAGAGAGGTAAGTTTTCTATCCGTCAGGCTATCGTCGCGGCAAGCCTGCTGCTCGCCAGTTCGCTGGCCGCCTTTGCGCAGGCAGAACCGCAAAGGTTCGATTCCGGTCGCGAATGGGGCTGGGGAGGTACGCCGTCGCTTCCGAAAGCGGAGGCTGCGCCGGTGACCAAGACCGTGCAGATTTCGTACTTCGACCAGGAAATCGGTGAACGCCTGCTCGGCAAGGATTTCAGGCACCTCACGGATGGTGTCTTTGTGCGTGAAAGCTTCGTGAGGTCCGTCAATGTCTACAGGAATCCATTCGGGCGCTTCTCGTATTTCGGCTATGTCCATCAGGACTTTTATGACAGCGTCTATGCCTACCTCGCGAGCAATGCCTGGGAAGAAGACCTGAAGAAGCTCCCCGAAGGGGATGCCGCCTTCGTCCGCACCATCGTCTACTTCTGTTTTACCGAAATCCAGGACAGGCGCTACATCCAGGTCCAGCTCGACAAGATTACCGACAGCGAACAGCGTGAATTGCTACATGATCTTTTCAGGGTTAAGCCGACACACGACGTGTTGCATGCAAACCACTGGGAAATGTTCATCGGTCTCGGTCCCAACTTCTTTACGAACGGCGCCGGGGACAAGCTTAGTCCCGGTCCTGCCTTCGATCTCGGTTTCGGATTCTGCCTGTTCGGAAGGTACTGCACCGATTTCCGCATCGGAAGCATCGTCATCACGGACCCTTACAAGGAAGATATCGTGCAGGAAGGCATTACCTATCCCAAGGAATACATCTCCTACACCGCGGTCGAGGCGTTGCTCCGGGCAAAGATTGTCTATTCCTACGATTACGAGATTTCCGTGTTCGGCGGCCTGAGGCTCCATGCCATCGAGTTTGATTCCGAAGAAGGCAAGATCTATAAGCAGGAGTACGGAAGGGACATGGAGAACGAGGATATTTTCGGACTCACCGCCGGCATCTCGGGCGCGAAGTATTTCATCGGGAACGGCGTCATCCCGAAGGTGCTCGGAATCGGTGCGCGCGTCGGAATCGCGAACTTCGGGGATAACGGCATCGATCTCGTCGGCTTCAACTGGTACGGCGGAATCGACCTTATCATGCGATTCGGGAAGTACTAAAAAACTCGCAAAAATAAAATGCAAAGAAAAACGGCATCCGCGCGGGATGCCGTTTTCTTGTGGAGTGTATGGAAGTTAGAGTCTCGTCTTGAATGTCCTGTTTCCGACCTTCACGATGTACATGCCCTTCGCGCCGGTAAACACTTTCTGGACATAGCCGAGACCGCGCGTTTCGCGGACCTTGTGCCCGAGGCTGTTGAATACGGAGATTTCCAGGCCCTGTGCGCCAGAAACTTCGATGTAGTTGTCGGCAGTCCTGTAGACGGCGACTGCGGCGAGGCTAGCCGGATCGGCAGCGATTGCTGTGGTAGAGGAAGAACTCTGCGTCCACGGTCCCCAGTGATGGCCCGAAGACGAGGAGGATTCCGGATTGGCGGCGCTGCTGGAAGATGCCGGCGGTTCGACGCTAGAAGAAGACGGCGGGGGAGTTGTGCCTCCGGAAATCACGATGTCGCCTGCGTTCGGCACGGCGTCGAAGTAGACATAGCCGCCGTCAATCTTGGATTCGAGCTTGGCGCCCGCCTGCGTCACCTCGGCCTTGGAGCCGTCGTACTTGACCTTCAGGCTAAGAGGGTAGTCGTACTTGGAAATGTTGTCGGCGATGTTGTGGGTGAGCTTGACGGTGATGTTGCCACCGCTGCTGCTAGCTTCGGCCTTCGATGCCTTGCGTTCCTTGAGGTACATGGCGACATGGCCCATCGGGGCTACCCAGATGTCCTTATCGTTCTGCTGGGCCCACTTGAGGGCTCCATCGATGGCGTTGATATCCGTCGGCGAGTAGTTGGCGTTGCCGTTGTTCTTGCCCTGGAAACCGTGTGTGAGGAATGCCGCCCAGCCGTTGCTCTGGATGACTTTCTGCATTCTGCCGGTAAAGTCGTTCGTGCTCTTGAGCTGGCCTTCGGCACCGGTCATGGTGGCAGGGACCTGGGCCCAGTTGGAGGGACCGTCCTTGCCCATTTCATCGGCCATGCCCTTCCAGCTGCCGTTGCAGATACGGCCAACGATGTAGTTCTGGAGAACGGCGCTTTCGTTAGGCACGTTGCAGTTCGGGTAGGCGACCGTGATGACGCCGTATTTCTGCTTGATTTTGCCTTCGATGGCTGATTTTGAAGAAGCTTCTTCGCCGCTCATGTTATTGCCGTGGGTGTTGCTGTGGCTTGCGATTTCATGCCCTTCGTCGGCCAGGCCCTGGAATCCGCTCCAGTTGGGGTTCCAGTTCACCACCACGTTGAAGGTAGCCTTGTAGCCATACTTCTTGAACATCGGACCAGCATCGGTCACGTGGCTCGGAGCACCGTCATCGAACGTGAACGAAGCAGCTCCCTTGCGGAAACCCGACCAGGTTGCGATTTCGACGTCCTGTGCGAACGCGGATCCCACCGCGAACAACCCAACCGCAGATGCGGCAAAGAGAACCTTTTTCATAAGATATACTCCATAATCATGATTTATACCATTAAATTATGTTTTTGCCGGGAGGATTGCTTATGCGGCAAGGCGTTTCCGTTGTATAGGTTAGCAACGCAAAAATGGCGAATTTTGCGCGAAATGGCTGTTTTTTGCGGGTGTTGTTAAAATTTTACAGGCGCTGCGGGGCGGTTTGCCCCGGCTTTTCGGGCCGCGCTGGATTTCTATATTAGGGGCATGATTTTCGACGAGATTCTGAATGACGCCTACGAAAAACGTGAATACCCGGCACTTTCCGCTTTTTTTGCCGAATGGTCGGGTACGAGGCCGTTTCGGGCTCTCCGTGTATTGGTGGCGACACCCGTATTTCGCAATACGCTGCTGGAATACCGTGCGCTTATCGCGGGCGGTGCGGATCTTGTCGTGGGTGTGTCAGGCGGTATGCCTTGCGACCCGGGTATCGTGGAAGTCTTGCGCGGGAACGGGATTCCCGTAATCGGGCTGCAAGAGGCCCTCGAGATGGAGGTCCGTTGCGCGGAGTCGGGTGATTGCGCGTTCGACCTGATTCTGGATTGTGCGGGCCAGTTTTCGGCATGCCACCCGCGGTTCGGGTTTGTGGAACTCACGCGCAGTGGAGTGCAGTTTTACGAGAAGTGCGAACATCCGGTGTATGTGGCCGATAGCGGTGTGGTAAAACGCATCGAGACCTGCCTCGGGACGGGCGAGGGCTACGTGCGGGCGCTCGCGCAACTCGGGTACGATTTTTGCTTAGATTCGGGTCGCGACGACGCCGGCAAGAAGTTTGTCGTGTTCGGGAGCGGCAAGGTGGGGCAGGGCATTGTATTGCAGCTGTTGCGGTCCGGTGCAAACGTGCATGTGGTGACGGACTGCTCGCGAGGCGCAAACCCGTTCCTGGATGCCAACGGCGTTCCGGTCACGGACTGCAACGACCTCGATGCGGTGGCGTCGCTCGTGCGCGGTGCCGACTTCGTGGTGACTGCGACCGGCGTGAAGGGCGCACTCGACCGCCCGCAGGTCGTGGAAGCTTTGCTCGCCTCGGGCGCCGTGCTCGCCAACATGGGCGTTGAGGACGAATACGGTCCGAACGTTCCGGCGAGTCGCGTGCTCGCCGAAAAGAAACCGCTGAATTTTATTCTTGAAGAACCGACGCACCTCAAGTACATCGATGCGTCGCTTGCACTGCATGCCGCGCTCGGGGAGTTGTTGCTGCAAGAAGGCGGCGCAGTTTATGGCAAGGAAGGCGCGGGCGCAAATAAAAATGCGGGCCCGCAGGACCCGCCAAGTGAATTGGAACAGCGCATCCTCTCCATGACCATGCAAGATGGCCTCATCGGTGCAGAAATCGCCGAGATGATGGGCTGGTAATTATTACTTCTCGTTTTCCAGCTTCACGAAGAACTTCTTCGTCTCGCGGGCGACAATGCCGCTAAGCAATACCAGTGCCACGAGGTTCGGGAAGGCCATGAGCCCGTTGAAAATGTCGGCGCTAGTCCACACCGCACTCACCGTGAGGTAGGGGCCGATGAACACCGCGGCCACGTAAACCCAGCGGTAGGCGAGGATGGCGTTCTTCTTGCCGCGCCCGATAAGGTATTCCAGGCAACGCTCGGAGTAGTATGCCCACCCGAGGATGGTGGTGAACGCGAAGAACACGAGTGCCACGGTAAGGATGTACGGGGCGATGGTCGAGCCGCCCGGGAAGTTCGTAAGCCCGCGGCAGAACGCTTCCATGGTGATGTTCACGCCCTGGAGCCCAAGTTCCGGAGTCCAAGCGCCGGTGACTACGATGGCAAGGCCCGTCATGGAGCAGATGACGATCGTGTCGATGAACGTACCCGTCATGCACACAAGACCCTGACGCACGGGTTCTTTTGTTTTGGCGGCGGCAGCGGCGATAGGTGCCGAACCGAGGCCCGCCTCGTTACTGAAGATACCGCGGGCGATACCCTTCTGCATCGCGATGAAGATGGTGCCTACCACGCCGCCCGTGACGGCGCTCGGGTTGAATGCCGCCTGGATGATGGTCTCGATGGCGCCCGAAAGCTTCGAGAAGTTGAATCCCAGGATGAGCAAGCAGAAGAGAATGTAGAAGATGGCCATAAACGGCACGATGTAGAGCGAAACCTTCGCGATGCGTTTTAAGCCACCGATGATGACGCAGGCGGTGAAGCCCGCGCAGAGCAGACCCGCGATGGCCGTGGAGTAAGAGACCGAGTTGCCGGCGAGGTTGATGAATTCGCCGGTGGGGATGACCGTCGCGACCGCCGAGGTAATGCCGTTCACCTGCGTGATGGTGCCGATACCGAGCAGGCCTGCAAGCACGCCGAACACCGCGAACAGCACGGCGAGCCACTTGAAGTTGAGTCCGAAACGTTCCTTGATACCCGTCTCGATGTAGTAGAAGGGGCCGCCCAGGACCTTGCCGTCGCTGTCGACCTTGCGGTACTTGACCGCGAGCAGGCCTTCGGAGTACTTGGTCGCCATGCCGAAGAACGCGGCGACTTCCATCCAGAAGAGAGCGCCCGGGCCGCCAGTGCCGATGGCGGTCGCGACACCCACGATGTTGCCCGTGCCGACCGTTGCGGCAAGTGCGGTGCAGAGAGCCGCAAAACTAGAGACTTCGCCTTCGCCTTCCTTTTCACTGTGCGTCATGTAGCGAAGCGCGTTGGCGAGATTGGTCACCTGCAGCACGCCGAGGCGGCTCGTGAGCAAAATTCCCACGAACAGGATTACGGCAATGAGCGGAATACCCCACACGTAACCGTCGATGGTATCGAGAATAGCGTTTAAAGTTTCCATCTGAAACTCCCTAATGTTAAAGACGTCGCTTCCTGTATTGTCATCCCCGCGGATGATGTCATTCCCGCGAAGGCGGGAATCTTTACAGAATGCGGCTGTCGTAACTCGTTGATGGGCAAAAAGATAGGAAAATGTGGTTGGCTCGTCAGCGAGGGGCGCTTGCTAGGAACTGTTTTGCCGGAAATTGCGATTTTTGGGTTAAAAACGGCAGTTGTTGCTCGCGGCTGGAGCCCTTGACCGCTATCGCGCGCGAGTATAGATTGGGGGCATGACTTACTACTTTATCAGCGACTTGCATGTCGATTTCTATGCGCCGGTGACCCGCACTGTGGGCGTGTTGCGCAAACATTTCGAAGTCTTCTTCGAGCGCAACTTCTTGCCGGCAGACGCCTGCTGCATCGCAGGCGATATCGCGAACGACTACTTCAACTACGTGGAGTTCTTGAAATTCATTGCCGAAAAATACAGCGCGGTTTATGTGTGCTTCGGAAATCACGACATTATCACTGAGCATCTGGGGCGCTTCGGAGCGGACAAGGAATTTGCTACATCTGAAAGTAAAATAAAGTACTTCCTTGCCGAAGCAGGAAAAATCCTGAACATTCAGTTGCTTGAAAACCGCATAGCAGAAGGCGTTGCGGGCTGCATGGGCATGTGCGATTTCAAGTACAAGCATTCGCCCGCCGCATCCGAGATGGCGAACAAAATCCTGTGGGCGACTCGCTGGTTCGACGCTCGTCACTGGAAATATATGCAGAACAACGCCGACAAACTCTGGCGACATTATGACATCGTATTTCGTGAACTTACTGCACAACGCCCGAAAATCATGATGTCGCACTTCTTGCCGCTGGAATTCGAAATGGCGGAGCGGTACCGGCAGGACCCCTGCTCGAACTTCTTCTATTTCCACGGGGCGGAATACCTCGAGAACCTGGATGACGGGAGCATCTGGCAGGCGGGCCACACGCACACCGCCATCAAGCGCGAATATACCGACAAGTTCGGCAAAAAACACCTGCTGCTTTGCAATCCCGTGGGCTACCCCGACGAGAATCCTTATGCGGAACACGGGCTAAAACGGGAAGACTTTTTGGTGGAGGTTGGGTAAAATATGGAAAAGTGGGTATAAAATGGCAGAAAGTTCTCTTCAAGGTCAATTTTCTGTGTACAAATCTACTACAATTATATATATTTGTAGTAGGTTAGTACAGATGCGTAAAAAGAAATTCATAACTGCCGGCATGGTATGTGAACAGGGGCGGGCGCAATACTACGCCACCCTCCAGAAAGCGAAACAGGGCAAACTGGTTCGCGTCAAGCGCGGTGTTTTCGCAAAAGAAATCGCCCTGGCCGACACGATGGTGGATGTCGAAACCCTGATTCCTGGAGGAATTCTCTGCATGTTCTCTGCTTGGGAACATTACGGCCTCACGACGCAGGTGCCGCAGCAGTACGATGTCGCCATAAAAAGAGGACGCAAGGTTGTTGTGCCTCAGTACCCGAACTTCAAGCTTCATAATCTGTCCGACAATGCGCTTGACCTTGGCGTTACCACGGAAAATATTTCCGGTTACAGGGTCAAAATTTTTGACATCGAAAAATGTGTCTGCGATGCCGTGAAATTCCGCAACAAGATTGGCATTGATGTCTGCACGGAAATCGTCAAGAACTACCTCAAGCGTCGCGATAGGGACATCCCGAAACTCATGAAATACGCAAAGATTCTGCGGGTAGCAAAGACACTTGAAATGTTCCTGGCGATGGGGGTGTAGGATGGCTAAAAATATCGCACACTCCGTCCGCGAAAGGCTTCTCAATACATCTAAGAAGTTGGGCGTAGATTACCAGGTTATCCTAACGCGCTATTTTCACGAGAGATTTTTGTATAGGCTTGCGCAAAGTTCCTATAAAGATAACTTTTGCCTAAAGGGTGGTACCCTACTATTCGCCTATGAAAAATTCTTGGCAAGGCCGACTTTGGATATGGATTTTAGCGCAAACAGAATCTCCAATGATATGCAGAGAATTCGGGATGCTGTTACGGAAATATGCCGAGTTGAATGCGCTGAAGATGGCGTCATTTTTGACGATACCTCCGTTGCAGCAGAGGCCATAACAGAGTTTAAAGAATATCATGGTGTTCGCGTTCGCTTTAAGGCTTGTCTAGACTCCATTAGACAACAGCTTACTATTGATTTCGGGTTTGGCGATTCCATTTTTCCCGCTCCACAGGAGTTGTTGTTCCCAAACATTTTGGCGGACACCCCGATGGCCTCGCTTCTTACGTACCCGCTGGAAACTGTTATTGCCGAAAAATTCCAAAGTATGCTTGAACTCGCCGGTCAAAACTCAAGAATGAAAGATTTCTTCGACGTTTACAACATTCTGGTGAATTACACTTTTGATCAAGACATTCTGGCTCAAGCAATTTAAAAGACTTTCCTGAATAGGAATACAATCGTGAATTCTGACAGCATTCTTTACGACTCAGACTTCGGAAATAGCGAAAGAATGAACCGCCTATGGAAAGCGTTTCTGGGCAAAATTCGCTACAAGAATAGCCTTGAGTTCAGTGATGTTTGGGAATTTATCAAGGGACGGTTGATGCGCTATGTAGTCTCGCTTTGACGGCTTTTTTTTACGGGGAAAATAATGAGAACGCCAAGTAACGCATTCTTGAAATGCGTGGAAAATAACGCCACTTACCAGCATATTCTCCACACGAAAAAGCCGGATTTCTCGGATCTGAAAGTCGTTTGCAGAGATTTCGAGAAGTCTATCCTAGATGCTCAGGAAACTGACAGGAAAGGGCCAATATTATAGAGCTCTCTAAGTTTTTAACGAAATACGGAATTCATAAACATTTTCCGTATTTGGTTGAATTTTTCGGAAAAAACGATAAAATGCAGAAAAGGTGTTTAGCCTCCATTTTTTAGGTGTTTGTTTTTACCCATTCTCTTATATATTTGAATGGGAACGGTATAACTGTTAACTGCTCATTTTTAACGAAGGAAACGTTCATTAAAGGCAAAAGTTTTTCAAAGAACTCTGGGGCCCCATTATATGGTTCTATTCTTCTAATATTTGCTGCATTGTGAATCGCATATTTCATTCCTTCACCGATTGTACCTACAAAATAGTACAACATGTTGTCAACTCGGAAGGATTTGATATCAAGACAAGATGACAACAGATCTTCGCGTTTAGCCTTGCTACGTAATTTATTATTACCAACTTCCAACTCTTTCTTGATTCCGATAATTTCAGGAATTGTTATCCATCCCGTATCCTTAATGACATTGATGTTGCCGCAGGCATCCATAACAATGCCTTTCACATTCTCTTTGGCCATATCAGCTTTATCGAAGATTTCCATACAAGAGGCGAAACGAGATTGATTGAATAAATCGCTAAATTCTTCTTTTACATCAAAAGTTCCATCGGGATGCACAGTCATAAAGAAGTATCGGGATTCGTTTTCACCATCAGTAAATCTAGCGCCAAACGACACGTCTCCAGCAACATCAAGTTCATTCCAATTGAAAAGACTGATTTTCTTATTTCTAATATCTTCCTTAATTAAAAGTTCGTGAACAATAGCCTCTGCCGTAAATTTAGAGTCGCCATCATATTTTTCACGGGTTATATGCTGTATCGTAGCATCATAATGCAATGAATGAGGATCATCCATACCTTCATAATAATCTGCATCATGTATCAAGACAATATTCAGAGAATCCTTCAATACATTTTGCCCAATAACAGCGTCAATGCCCCACTTGTCACCATTCAAAACCATTTGGACCCGTTTAAGAAAATCCTCTGAATGTTCGTCATTAATTTGATCAACGAGACGAACAGGGTGTTTTAAAGCTTGTTTTACTGCATTTTTATTTGCTTTCTTCGCCGTCAAATCATGGTCAATACACTGCGAGGCAGCGACTTGAGAAAACTCTATATGTGCGACGTCTTCATAGTTTTCGTTAAAACTTTCAATTACGCTAGCGAGAATCCCCATTTTAGTGGCCTTAAACTTGTCTATACTTTTAGTATCAAGAAAGCCAACATCGCTTTTTTCTCCATTCAACTGGCGAAGAATAAATTCATCTTCCTTATCATCGGCTAATTTGCGGCGCAACGTGTTCCTAGAAGAAAAAACATATTTGGGATAATCGTGATACTTTTTTTTCTTGAATGTAATATCTTTTTGAAGTCTTCCCGAAGTAAATGTTCGAATACTCAAACTAAGAATCATTTCCTCAGAGATTCTCATTTCTATGCAAGGGACTTGCCAAATCACGCCTTTACTTTTCTTAATCCACTTAGGATGAAAACAATACAAATGTCCCGTAAGATTATTAAAGCTCAATTCCGGTAAATCATAGCGAGATAAAGCATTTAAAAGTAGTTGAATTAATTCAAATTTCTTGACTTCTGAAATATCAACAGTCTTGATAGTAATGCAATCAAAACCTTCAACTTTAGAAACAACTTGTTTGAGTTTCGCTTTGTTACTTTCATCACGATTCATCATTACCAAAAGACTTTTACGCGAATCGAAACGCACTGCACATGTATTATTTTCTAAAAGTGGGGCGTCAAGTATTAACGCCCCCGACTTTAAATAGGTCTCCGTCGTTTCGATGCGAAAAAAATCGTACTTTACAGCAATCTTATTTATGTCAAAAGAACATTCCAATTTATTTGTTCTAATCATCGTATTCTCCTAGAGCCTCTTGTATCATTTTATATGCTTCAATATTAATTTCTAAGTTATTGGAACCGGAATATAATGCTGGTATAGCCAAAATTTTCAAGTCATCATGAGAAGCTTTTCTGCATCTATGATTTTCCGCCGTCACGATATTAGCAATGATCGCGCATTTGCAACCACATTTCTTTGCTTTTAGAGCAATCTTTTTTACCATTTTATCACGATCGGCGGCTGTATTTTCGCTCCAATCTTTAAAATCCACAAAAATAGGCTTACCTTTCACACGGTAATCAAACAGCTCAAATATTTCCTTATCTTCAATATCCACAAGGTCAACATCAAATAACTTTTTGAAAAGGAATTTGCCAACAACCTCCCCTAATGCGCCCTTATAAATGTTATTCCACATCGTCGGGCACATAATGTAGTCGTTAGGAGTAAATTCAGTAGCAAAACCATTTTCCTTAAAATACGCCCTAACTCCTTCTATAGAAAGCATACGATCAAGTCTTGTCTCTTCAGAACTTTCCTTAGCAAAGCCAGCCTTGTAACCAAAGGAAATCTCGACTTTGTTAAAATCTCCATCCTGCTTATAAAAAAGGAAATTATTCTTTTGGGGAAGTTCTACATAATAATTGGATGCGGCAAAACATTCTTTTACTTCTTCCGCACTCATTGTGGGATGTTCCAAAGCCAGTTTTCTAAGTTCACGCCACTTATTGATTTTATAATCATTCCAATTTCCTTCCATACAGAGGTTTAAAATGTCTTTGTTGACTCGAACTGATTTCAATTCAGCCTTATCGATAAGATTTGTTTCGTGAACCTTAGGAGAGGCTATTTTACGACATTCGTTTAACAAGGCAATAAATTCCTTGTTCAGCATTCGACCTTTATCAATTCGATAATCAAGAACATCCGCAATTTGCGAATCAGCATAGATGTAAATGTTGCGATTTTTCTGGTTGGTTCTGCAAAGTCTTCCAACCGCTTGGATTATAGCTCGGGTCAAATAGCATTTATAACTATCTGACAAATACATCGGATCAGTACCCGTTTGCGCCTTTTTAGATGTATATACGCTAAACGCTTTCTTGATACAGCTGGTAGCCGTTTTTGCGGAAAGTTCTACACTTTCTTGAAGATATTCTACTTGATAAAGATACTTGACGAAATCTACATCTGCCAAATTATTTCCCATATTGACAAGCAGATTAGTAGGTTTGTCTAAGTATATCGCATCAAAATCTTTCTGTTTACTTGGTTTGCGATTATTCGTGGGAACCAATTTACCGACTAAATCTTTTGGAATGTTGTATTGCAAATTTTGACCGGCACCAAGTGTTGCATAAACAGAAATGACAAATATTTTTTCGCCCTTAGCAAGCCTAGCAGCAACCGTTTGTTTTCCTTCATCAAAATTATTCCCATTCAAGAAACAAACATGACTGGAACCATTGGGCATAATCCAATCAAAAATTTTCAGCAAGCGCTCTTTATTTAACTCTCGATCACTTCCCGGATGTTTCATTAAAATACAAAGGAAAGACCGAATGTTATCATTTTCCGCAAAACGTTTAAACGCCATTGCTATTCGCAAATAACGTTCCTTACAATACATTTTGCTTGAGTCGGGCAAATCAATTTCAAGCCAATTATAGACTTGTTCCGCTTTTGGTTTTGTGTCAAATATTTCCAGCCAAGATTCTTGTTTGTAATTTTTGCGAAAATTTTGACCTAGAAGTTCAACTTTTATATTTATGCCAGAATAACCTTCTTGCGATTCTTCAAATGCATTACGTAAACGCTTATCATCGTCTTCGCTTCGATACGGGAAGAGTTTCTGCATCTTGGAATGTAGATAATCCAAATCATAATTTCCAATAACAGTAGGGATCGATGCAGTAGCAGAAATACCGACAACTTTAGCTTTTTCACAGAATCGTAACAAAAACTTTTCAGGAGTATTTTGGAAAGCGAGCATCATCAATTTAGACTGCATATCGTTACTTGGCGAATTTTCAAAGGCGTAATATCTGAACCCATTATTATAAAAGGTCAGATCCATTTCATCGCCTTGAATATCCCCTTTAATATGCTTACCGCCAACAAGAATCTGCGTGGTCAAATAGTCGGCATATTTTGGAGTCAAATGGAAAAGTTCTAGTACCGACCTAATGGCGTATTCCATGGAATAGTCGTCATCACCAGGCTGTTTCTGTTCCATTTTATTTTGCCAAAAATTAAAAGCCAAAACATAAACATCCGTCATAAAATGTTTTACAAAATAGCGGATGTTGCCCAGTAACTTTTGAATACTCTGTTTTTCGTTGTTCGGCTTTTCTTCTAAAAAACAAATATCATTAATCTGTTCGTCAGCATTTCGCTCTACCGATATGAAGGATTTATTGCCATTCAGGATGGCATGATATTGATGATCTTGAAATAGAAAATTCTGCCCTTGTTCAGGGTCATTTTTTGTTCTATGACTAAAATTGAGCGAGTATTCCCTAAAAATCACATCGGAGTCCGCCTTAATATCTTTGATTAATTGCAACAAAGATTGATCTTTATACTTGCCCTCCGAACGTTTTTTTGATGGTTTTACAAGTTTTTTGGGAAAATCTTTAACATGTAAAATTGAATAAATTGCAAGAAAAAGTTCAATATAATCTACTTGGTCCCGAAGCCCATTTTCGATTATATTTGTGAGAACAGTCTCCTTTGTGGCATCAAATTCGTCAATAAAAATAAAGGCATCTTTAATGACTTTATCATTATTATACCACATATACGACGCTTCAACCACAGGTGAATTCCTACTCAGGAATTTATCCATTGACATAAATAGAATTTGTCGTTCACTCGTAAGAGATGCTGGGTATAGCCTTGGCACCCACATCCATTTCTTATCATTCTGAATAGCATCCAACTTTTGTGGTATAGAACCAAGGGAATCTAATCTACTCTGCAACAGACGCCTAAATTTAGGTTCCGTATCCATGCGTAAATTATCTCTTAACGCACTAACAAGAGCAGCGGCATCTTTGCTGCGTTCTACATTCTTTATAGCCTTGACATCACGAATTAAGTCTTTAAATTCTTGAGTAGTTTTTATATCGTCTTGAACATCTTTCTCAACGCTAAGCAAATTATCCAATACGCAATCCATATTGGAATCAATCCTAAGATATTTCTGCTTAAACAGATTAGATTGTTTATTATCGCTAAACCATTTTTCTAAATCTTTTTCTGGTAGATTCTTTCGAAGAGTCGTCACGAAAATAAAATGCCGATTTTTATTCTCTGGTTTTAAGGATGCTTCATATATGTACTTGATAACTTGATAAGTTTTTCCGTAACCTGTAGGCATGTCAACCAAGAATAAGCCATTCTTAGCATCATTTTCACAAAACCCTTTTATTACTTCGTACATATAAAAATTTCCAAATATTGAGATTTCGGCGCGCAAAAAGAAGGTGCGTAATCCTATTTAATCAGAGATTCTTCTTTCTATCGAAATATAAGTTAAAACAGCCCTAATAATCTTACAGAAATGAACAAATTTGACGAATTAACGTCCAGGAGCACTGGCTGCCAGGCGTTGCGGGCTGGCGTCTGAGCCCCGCAGAAGGGGAAGGCTTTTCCCACCTTTCAGAATTTTTCAAGAAAATTGCTTCAAACTATTGACAATCGGGATTTTTGAAGTTATATTTAGTGCACAAGTGTGTAGTTTTTGGCGTTTTTTGCTTGTACGCCAAAGGAGTTGATGATGAAAGACATTGAGCATGTCGCCTTGAATCCGTTGGATAGGTCGGGCGTTGGAAAGATGATTCGGGTCATTCGCGACAAGCAAGTGTTGCTAGACAGCGATCTCGCGATTCTTTACGGGGTTGAAACCAAGCGTATCAACGAACAGGTAAAGCGTAATATTGAACGTTTTCCCGAAAAATTCTGTTTCCAGTTGAATTCCGATGAAGTTGAATCCGTGAAGTCGCAAATTGCGACTTCACGGGGAACAAGCTTCTTTGCCGGGCAAAACGGGGGGCGACGTAAAAATCCCTACGCGTTCACAGAACAAGGCGTCGCGATGCTATCCGGAATTTTGCATAGCAAGACAGCAATTTCTGTCAGTATTGCCATCATGGAAGCTTTTGTGGCAATGCGGCATTTTCTAATGAATAACGGCGGCATGATCCAACGACTTGCCAATGTGGAAAGTAAGGTAATCGATCAGGATGCGCGGCTGCTCGATCACGAACACAAGTTCGATACCATTTTTGAGGCAATGGACCGCGGAGAACTCAAGACCAAGGGAATCTTTTATGAGAGTCAGGAGTTCGATGCCTATGCATTTGCGTGCGGCCTTATCCGCCAGGCGCAAAAACGCATTGTGCTTGTGGATAACTATGTGGACGAAACAACCCTTCTAATGATGCTTAAGAGGAACAAGGGCGTCTCGGTGACAATTTACACCTACGACAAAAGCAAGATTTTTGAATTGGATCTGCGGAAATACAATGCGCAGTATGCCGATTGCCCCATAACAATTCTTCCAAACACGAACACTCACGATCGATTTTTGTTTATAGACGAAACTTCGTATCACTTTGGCGCATCGCTGAAAGATTTGGGCAAGAAAACGTTCTTTTGCAGCAAGGAAGATTTTACCTTGGAAGAGGTGCTGAAAGAAACGCAAAAAGACTAGACTCTGTCTATGGGGTAGGGTTGAAAACATCTTCAGGTGGTAGGGGGGGGGGATCCTTTCCCCCGATACTTACCCTTGCCATGCCCCACAACGGGCTCGATGATTTCAAGAGAAAGCAGTTTCTTGATAAGAGAGGTCGCGGCGGTCGGCTTGCAACCGGTCAGTTCCATCGCCTTTGAAGCGCAAAAAAAATCTGTTTTTTTAAATTGTCATAATATGACATGCGAGGAATGTATATTTGCATTGAGAACACTTTACCCCGCCTTTTTTTGCTTGTAGGCGGATGGGAGTAGAAGATGAATGAAGTTGAAAGCA
>JAEEGJ010012353.1_pt1 | contig 21186 bp, 18 predicted proteins | sample 8958761 | NCBI WGS metagenome assembly JAEEGJ01 (sample SAMN16246546, study PRJNA631951) | gut metagenome | biome: gut microbiome; feature: rumen; material: RS-attached | host: Bos | place: Iran: Karaj | collected 2018-10
GCAGATGATCTTCCTGCGTTACGGCGCAACTTCTTCCGGTCCCGTTATCCTGACGTTCAATCCGAAAGATCCGGTCTATCCGGAATCTCCTGAACTTTTCGCCGGCGATACGATCATCGAGATCAAAGAAGACGGCACAGAGGACGTGTTTCTTCATGGCAATACCAATCATGGGATCAAGATCGGTTCCATCTGGCCCTCGGACAGTATCGTACATTTCAATCAGGTCATAAGAGTCTGGGGAGAGAATTACAGCACGTATACCTATGCGCTGCTGCGCCAGTATGACGCGGAGACAGGAAAATCCAAACCGTCGATTCTCACAATGCAGTATGAGGAAGGCGATCCGGAAGGGCAGACCGGAAAAGCGGAAGAAAAGAAGCGCTACGAAGAGCAGAAACGTCTGTTCGAACTGGGAATCGGATCGGATCCGGGTCCTGAAGGGGAGTAGATGGAGAAGCATCAACGGGACAAAATCATACTGATAGCGATCTGCGCAGCGATCGTGCTTGGCATTTTCCTTCGGAAAAGACGGCCGCTCGGACAAAGTCCAACTGGATGCTCCGGACGGCGTGTATGGCGCGGGGGACCCGCTTGCGCTCTATGACGGCCTGAAGGAATATATGACGGAGCACGGTTTCAATGAGGTCGTCATGGGCCGGTCGCTCTATAGGCTGGAGTATCTTTGCAAACAGAAGGGCGACGGCTGGCATTGCTTTGACATTGAAGTCACGCCTGCTTCCGAGCCGGGGTATTACTCCTACCGTGTGGGGCTGGTTAGAGGTCCGTCTGAGAACTACTGGATCACAGGGAACTACTATGCCGGCGAAGACGGTTTATTGGACCGGTTCTATATTGATCTTGAAGGAGTGATTTCGCAATAATGTTGTGTATCAGCCTTGATTAGTTATTAGGTTTGTGTATTAAAATGGACTACATGTTTTCTTTATTTCTAGCTTTCTTCATCCTCATTGCCGTCGCCGGCATCGGGCTCGGCGTTTCGAAACAGCGCTACCGCGAACCGGGCGAAGGCTCCGATTACAGGAATCTAAACGAATTCGGGGAGCCGGCAAGGACTCTGTACACTTCTTCAGAGATCTTCACGCTGCACCACCGCATCGAGATCACGGATGCGTACGGCAGCGTGGCGTACCGCGCCGAGACGCAGTTTCCGTCGATCCATGATAAGACGGATATCTATGACGCGGACGGCCGGCATGTTGCTCATATCGAGCGGAAGCTCATCTCGCTTCACGAGATCCGCTATATCGACATGGAGGACGGGAGCAGTTTCACCCTGTCGAACGAGCTGTTCCACCTGATCCGGGACGTCACGAACCTCGAAGGCCTCGGCTGGGTCCTGGAAGGCAATCTGCTGCAGCTGAACTTCACGATAAAGGACGCGGAAGGCGCTCTGATTGCCCTGGTCAGCCAGAAATTCGTGTCGATCCACGACAAATATGCAGTCGATATCTATATGCCGCAGCACGAGGAAAAGGTCGTGGCGATCCTGATCGCGCTCCAGCACATGATCTGCGACCGGCAGGCAGCCGCATCTTCCTCCGGAGGAGGTGGCGTGAACGCGCAATAACAGGCGATGAACCGCATCAAACTGCGCCGGCAGCGGCGCAGTAATTGTATGTCCTGAAATGGATATTTCTCTTGACAAAATATCCGCTAATGGATATAATGAAGATGGAAATATCCATGAAGGGATGGTGATTGGAATGATCATCGAAGAAATGCAGAAAAGACGGAAAGAACTGGGCCTGACCTACGCGGAACTGGCGGAAAAGTCCGGCGTGCCGCTCAGCACGGTGCAGAAGATCCTGGGTGGCTTCACGGAGAACCCGAACTACCGGACGGTGCTTGCACTGGAAGAGGTGCTGCAGCCGGAAAGGCCGTATTACTATGTTGAAGATGAACCCTATCCAATGGTGGAAGAAGCCCGACAGGAGTATCTGGCCAAGAAGGATGGCAGTTATACGATTGAAGATATCCGAAAGCTGCCCAAAGGAACGCGATGCGAGTTGTGGGATGGTCAAATGGTTTTGCTGGCACACCCGAGTCCAACGCATGAAAAAGTCGTTGGCTATTTGGTAGGCGAGCTGTACGCTTATGTGAAAAACCATAAGGGTGACTGCACAGTTTATGCCTCGAATATGGGTGTTTGGTGGAACGATGATGACAGCAATTATCTTCAGCCGGATGTTCAGGTTGCGTGTGACCTTTCAAAACCGGATGGAGAAAGTCCGGACCTGGTGATCGAGGTCACGTCGCCTTCATCGGAAAAAACGGACTTTAACCTGAAACCGGCGAAATATCAATGGTTTGGTGTGCGGGAATACTGGGTCGTTATGCTGCAGCAGCAGAAAGTGGTCGTTTACGACCTCGAACACGATGCGCCGATCATGTTCTATTCGTTCGAAGACAAAGTGCCTGTGGGCATTTACGGTGGGGATTGTGTCATCGATTTCAGTGAATTAAAAGAGTACCTTGAGAAACGGGCAAAGAAAGGAGACAAATAAGTATGGCATTGCAGTTTGACCCTCTCGACCACAAATATCCCTCCGTGCGCTACCCGGTGTATGCCAGGGGCGGCATGGTGAACTGTTCCAGCCCGCAGGCGTCTGCAGCGGGCCTGGAAGTGCTGCGCAAGGGCGGGAACGCCATGGACGCGGCGGTCGCAGCTGCTGCGACATTGACTGTGGTAAAACCGACGTCCAACGGACTCGGCTCGGATGCGTTTGCTTTGATCTGGTCTGAAAAAGACCGGAAACTGTTCGGCCTGAATTCCAGCGGCCGCGCACCGGCGCTGGCAACGATCGAGAATGTTCTGGCGAGCGGACAGGCGACAGACGGCAAGATGCCCCGCGACGGCTGGCTGCCGGTGACCGTTCCCGGCGCGCCGAAAGCCTGGGCAGAGGTGGTCTCCCGCTTTGGAAAACTGAGCCTTGCAGAAGACCTGGCCCCTGCGGTGAACTATGCCAGAAATGGCTATCCCTGCGGCGCTAACCTGGCGGACATGTGGGAGAGCGGTATCCGAACTTACAGAAAGCATGGAGACGATCCGGTCTACAAAGCGTTATTCGATACCTTTGCACCGGGCGGCAACATGCCAAAAGCGGGCGATGTGATCGTCCTGCCGGACCACGCAAACACGCTCGAGGAGATCGGCGCGACCAATGCGGAAAGCTATTACACGGGCGAACTGGCGAAAAAGATCGACGCGGAGAGCCGCAGGTTCGGCGGCTTGCTGCGTTATGAAGACCTGGCCGCGCATAAAGCCGACTGGGTCGAACCCATCTCCGTCAATTACCGCGGCTGTGACGTCTGCGAGATCCCGCCGAACGGGCAGGGCATCGTCGCGTTAATGACTTTGAACATCCTGAAAGAATTCGAACTGACCGGACGCGACAGTCTGCAGACAGTCCACCGCCAGCTCGAAGCCATGAAGATGGCCTTCGCGGACGCGTTCCGCTACGTCACGGATCCGGCGCACATGGACATCGACTATCACGATCTGCTGCAGCCGACCTACGGCGCAATGCGCGCGGCGGAGATGACGGACAGAGCGCAGATCTGGACGCACCGCCTGCCGCCGAAGAGCGGCACGGTGTATCTGTGCGCGGCGGACGGGGAAGGCAACATGGTGTCCTTCATCCAGTCGAATTACAACGGTTTCGGCTCGGGTATCGTCGTATCCGGGACGGGTATTGCCCTGCAGAATCGCGGCGCGGACTTCTCTCTCGACCCGCAGGCCGCAAACTGCTTAAAACCCGGCAAGCGCAGCTATCATACGATCATTCCAGGTTTCCTGATGCAGGGTGGAAAGCCCGTCGGGCCGTTCGGGGTCATGGGGGCGTACATGCAGCCGCAGGGGCACGTGCAAGTCGTGTGCAACGCAGTCGATTTCCGCCTGGATCCGCAGCAGTGTCTCGACGCGCCGCGCTGGCAGTGGCTGCGGGATGGCAGGGTCATCCTGGAGCCCGGTTTCGGCGAGGAATTCGTCAAAAAACTGCGCGAAACCGGCCACGGCGCAAGCCTCGAAACGAACCGCGTTCTCTTCGGCCGCGGCCAGATGATCGTCCGTCTGGAGAACGGCGTGCTGTGCGGCGGAACAGAGCCGCGCTGCGACAGCAATATTGCATGTTATTGATTGACTTTACAACCTGCAGGTCCTACAATTTTAAGTAGGAGCAAAGGCTCCTTTTCGGCTTGTCCGGAAACCTTACCGGTTGGACCTTTTGAGGGGGAATTAACAGTATGAATATCGAAGCTGCCCTGGCTGAACTGGGCATCATCAACGCAAAAGCAGTTTACCGCAACCTGACGCCTGCAGAGCTCACCGAACACGCGCTCAGAAGAGGCGAGGGAACGCTCAGCACCACCGGCGCTCTGGTGGTCAAGACCGGCAAATACACCGGCCGCTCCGCGAAAGACAAGTTCATCGTGGACAGCCCGGGCGTACATGACGAGATCGCCTGGGGCAGCGTGAACATGCCGATCAGCCAGGAGAAGTCGGATGCGATCGGCGCCAAGGTAGTCGCATATCTGCAGAATAAAGACGTATTTGTGTTCGACGGCTTCGCCGGCGCGGACCCGAAGCACCAGAAGGCCTTCCGGGTCATCACCGAACTGGCCAGCGAGAACATGTTCATCCATCAGCTGCTGCGCCGTCCGACGGCAGAGCAGCTCGAGAACTTCAAAGAAGATTTCGTCATCATCGCCTGCCCGGGCTTCAAGTGCATCCCGGAGATCGACGGCACCAGATCCGAAGCGGCTATCCTCGTGGACTACGAGAAGAAGCTGGTCGTGATCGCAGGCAGCCAGTATGCCGGCGAGATCAAGAAGTCCGTGTTCTCCGTCATGAACTACCTGATGCCGAAAGAAGGCGTCTTCCCGATGCACTGCTCCGCCAACATCGGCGAGGCGGGCGACTCCGCCGTATTCTTCGGCCTGTCCGGCACCGGCAAGACCACGCTGTCCGCAGATCCGAACCGTAAGCTCATCGGCGACGACGAGCACGGCTGGGCGGAGGATTCCGTGTTCAACTTCGAGGGCGGTTGCTACGCGAAGTGCATCAACCTGTCCGCGGAAAATGAGCCCGAGATCTACGGCGCCATCAAGTTTGGCGCGCTCGTCGAGAACGTCGTGATGGATCCCGAGACCCGCGAGTTCGACTTCTACGACGACTCCCTGGCGGTCAACAGCCGCGTGGGCTATCCGATCGAGTACATTCCCAACGCGGAACTGTCCGGCGTGGGCGGCGTCCCCAAGACCGTCATCTTCCTGACGGCGGATGCTTACGGCGTGCTGCCTCCCATCTCCCGGCTGAACAAGAATCAGGCGGCCTATTACTTCATGAGCGGCTTCACCAGCAAACTGGCGGGCACGGAGATCGGTGTCAAGGAACCCGTTCCGACGTTCTCCACCTGCTTCGGCGAACCGTTCCTGCCGCTCGATCCGGCCCTGTACGCGGGCATGCTGATGGACAAGGTCGAAAAGACCGGCGCCAAGGTCTACCTGATCAATACAGGCTGGAACGGCACGGGCGAGCGCATCAAGCTCAGATTTACGAGAGCGATGGTCACGGCGGCCCTCACCGGCGAGATCGAGAAGGCCGAATTCGTCAAGGATCCCGTGTTCGGCGTGGAAGTGCCGACTTCGGTCGAAGGCGTTCCCTCCGAGATCCTGATCCCGGCCAACACCTGGGAAGATAAGGCGGCCTACGACGAAAAGGTCAAGACCCTGGCTACCAGCTTTATCGAGAACTTCAAGAAATATACGACAGCCTCTGCGGACATCGTAGCGGCGGGCCCGAAACTGTAAAAGGAGGTCTGTATGGCAGAAAGAAAAGCAAGAGAAGACCGGGTCATCACTGATATCCGTGACCAGGCTAAGACAGAATCACAGCGCAAGTCCGCGGCAAGGTCGAAGCGTATCGTCGCGATCATCTTATGGATCCTGGCCATTGGCTGTGAGGTCGCGGCGATCATCCTGTTCAAGAAACTGATCGTCCTGTGGCCCTGCCTGCTGGCGCTCATCGTCGACGCGATCCTGTGCATCGTAGCCGCGCAGTTCTGGAAGAAGGCGAACCACATCGACCCGCCTGCGGGCAAGTTCTGGCAGAATCAGTTCGGCGCATTCATGGCTGTTCTCGCGTTCGCGCCGTTCATCCTGATCCTGCTGACGTCCAAGGACGTAGACCCGAAGTTCAAGAAGATCCTCACCGTCGTGGCGGCTCTGTGTCTCGTCGCATCCGTGGGCCTGTCCATCGACTACAATCCCGTAACGATCGACGACCTGGACGAGGCGGAGCTGAACGCGCTGGGCTACGGCGGCGAATGCTACTGGGCGAAGTACTCCAAGTCCTATCACTTCGATCCGGATTGCCCGACGCTGCTGCGTTCGAAAGAAGTTTTCCACGGCACCATCGAACAGGCGTTCGAAGAAGGCCGTACCGACCCCTGCGACTTCTGCGCGGGCGGCAAGGAACAGAAGGAAAACAGCGGCGAATAGGCTTTGACAGCGGTTTTTGGGAACTCATAACGAGTTCGATCTGTATATGAAGGAGAACAAACATATGGCATCTACTTTAGACTTACTCAACCTGCTGGCCAGCGGCCTCGGCACCTCCGAGAGCATCAACCACATGTCCGGCAAGACTTCTGCCAGCAACGACCAGGTGACGTCGGCTCTGCTGTCCGCGCTGCCCTCCATGCTGGGTCAGATGAAGACCAACGCTTCCACCCAGACCGGTGCGACCAGCCTGCTGGGCGCGCTCAACCAGCACGACCTCAGTAAGCTGAGCAACGAAGATATCGTCAGCCTGATCAAGAACGCTGACGAGAAGGACGGCGTCAAGATCCTGAACCACCTGTACGGCAGCCAGGCCAAGACCGAAGCGGCGCAGGCATCCCTCGCCAAGCAGTCCGGCGTTTCCACCGCGCAGATGGCGAAGATCATGGCGATCGCAGCTCCCGCTCTGCTGACCGCGGTCGCAGCAGCGAAGAAAAAGCAGGCAGCCCAGGCTGCCGCAGAAGCAGCTGCCGCACAGCAGGCTGCCCAGGCGAAGAAGACCAGCGAGAGCGACGAACTGATGGCTCTGCTGTCCAGCCTGTCCGGCGTCAACGTGCCGCAGTCCGCTTACAGCGGCAAGACCCAGGGAGGCAAGAAGACCTCTTCCGCGAAGGACAACGGTCTGGATCTGGGCGACATCATGAACATGGCGAGCGCTCTGTCCGGCAATAAGCCCAAGACCACTTCTTCCGCGAAGAAGAACGACGGTCTGGACCTCGGCGATATCCTGCAGATGGCAGGCGCGCTTTCCGGCAGCGGCAAGAAGACCCAGCAGAGCAGCGGCATGGACATCGGCGATCTGATGGGCCTGGCCGGCTCCCTGATGGGCGGCGGCTCCGGCAAGAAGACCCAGAGCAACGACGGCATGGCGTCCCTGCTCGGCACCCTGCTGCAGGGCAAGAAGCTGTTCTAGGACGATCCTTGCAAACAAAAAACGGCCTTCGGGCCGTTTTTTATTGTTTTCAGATCCCCACCGCCAGACCGTCCCTGCGGGGGTCCGCGGCGCCGGCGAGCGTTCCGTCCGGCAGGAAGGCTGCGGAATTGACCGCGCCCATGATGCGGTCCCAGCCGGGATACAGCCGCACCTTGTGACCCATGGCCTGCAGCGCTTCGATGGTCTGCGGCGGAACGCGGTCCTCGCAGATGATGCAGTCCGCGATATCGTCGCCGAAGCGGGGCGAATTGACCGCGCTCTCCAGATCCATACCGTGGTCGACGATCTTGGAGATCACCTGTACGACGGAACTGATGATGCGGATGCCGCCCGGACTTCCGAGCACGGCGACGGGTTTTCCGCCCTTCAGGAGGAAGGTCGGCGACATGCAGGAGAGGGGCACCTTGCCGCCCGCGGGCGCGTTGGGCGATGCCGGGTCGATGCTGAAATCCTCCATCTCGTCGTTCAGCAGGAAACCCGTGCCTTCCGGCACCGTGCAGGACCCGAAGAAGTGATTGATCGTGCGGGTCGCGGCTACCAGATTGCCTTCGCTGTCCGCGATGGAAAAGTGGGTCGTGGACGTGCTCTCATAATGGTCCGGCCTGCCGCACTGCGGCGCGCGGGAATGCTGCAGATCCACGCGGGCTGCCAGTTCCTTCGCATAGTCTTTGGACAGCAGGCCCTGCAGCGGCACCTGCACGTAATCCGGATCGCCCATATAGCGCATGCGGTCCGCGTAGCACATTTTGAACACTTCCGAGAACAGGTGGACGTATTCCGGGCTGTTGACGGCCAGCGCGCCCACGTCGAAGTTCTCCAGAACGTTCAGGATCTGCACGACGTGCGTGCCGCCGGACGAGGGCGGGGGAGAAGAGAGGATCTCATAGCCCCGGTATGTGCCCCGGACCGGCTGCAGCGGCGTGACCCGGAAGTTCTGCAGATCCTCCGCGGTCAGCCAGCCGTTGTCCTTTTCCGACTGGCGCAGGATCTTCTCCGCGATCCTGCCTTGATAAAACGCGTCCCGGCCGCCTTCCGCGACAGCCTCCAGCGTATCGGCCAGATCCGGGTTTTTCAGTACGTCCCCGGCTTTCGGTGCCCTGCCGTCCGGCAGGTAGATCTTCCAGCCGTCCCCGTAGGTCTTCAGCTGTTCCGCGTGCAGCGCGATGTCTGCGGCGAGCAGAGGCGTGACGACAAAGCCTTCCCTGGCCAGGGCGATGGCTGGCGCCATCACGGTCCTGCGGTCCAGCGTGCCGTAATGTTCCAGCGCATAGAGCAGGCCGGCCACGTCGCCGGGCACGGCTGCCGCGGCTGCAGAATAGACGTTGCGCAGATCTTTATCGTAGTTCGCTCCCTCCCAGCCTTTGGATGGGTCCCAAGTGGGGTTTCTTTCGTACATATCCGGACGCGCCGCGGCGGGCGCCTTTTCCCGGAAATTCAGAAAGACGTTTTCCCCTGTCTTCGCGGAGCGGATCAGGAAGAATCCTCCTCCGCCGATGCCGCAGGCGTTCGGTTCGCAGACGCCCAGGGCAAAAGCCACGGCGACGGCTGCGTCCACCGCGTTGCCGCCGGCAGCCAGGATCTCTTTGCCGATCTCAGACGCTTCGGCTCTGCCGGAGGCGACGACGCCCCGTTTCGCGGCGCAGGCTCTGCCGGAATGTTTCATATGGCCGTTTTCGTCGAACGGCCGGAAATTCGTGATCATGAATGACCCCTTTACAGATGTGGTACAATAGTATCGTTCGGTATTCATTGTACACCTGAACGGCCCCGCATGGCGGGCCGGAGAGGAACTTGCTATGAAATTTACGAAAATGCATGGCGCCGGCAACGATTTTATCATCGTGGACAACCGGCAGGAGAAGATCCCCGCGGAACAGATGGGCGCGATCGCCCATAGGCTCTGCGCGCGCAGGACGGCCGTCGGTGCGGACGGCATGATGTTTCTGGACGCCTGTGACAGCCCGGACGCCGATCTGACGATGCGCTACTTCAACGCGGACGGCAGCGAAGGCGAGATGTGCGGCAACGGCGCGCGCTGCGTCAGCCGTTTTGCCGTCGAACACGGATTCTGCGAAGGAGATGCCCCGCGCATACAGACAGCCTCCGGCATTGTGACGGGTCAGAAGATCGACGAAACCCGTTACCGCGTTCGCCTGAACGACATTTCGATCCGTAAGAACAACGTCTACACGGAGTTCGAGGGTCACCGGTACCTTTGCGACTATATGGAGATGGGCGAACCCGGTCTGCCCCACGTCGTCGTAGAACTGCCCGGTCTTTCCGGCATGGAGAAGGAATCGCTGCGGCCTTTGGGCGTCTATCTGCGCAACTTCTTCCCGAAGGGTGCGAACGTCAACTTTTTCGAACTGGCGGAGGACGGTCACGTGGAACTGCTGACCTATGAGAGAGGCGTGGAGGACTTTACGCTGGCCTGCGGCACGGGGAGCGGCTGCACCGTTTCCCATCTGGTGGCGCTCGGCCGCGCCAAGCCCGAAGGAACGCCCGTGCACGTGCCCGGCGGCTGGCTGGAAGTGGCTGTGGAAGGCGGTAAATATTCGCCGTCCCACGACATTTACCTGACCGGTCCGACGGAGGTCGTGTACGAGGGAGAAACAAAAATTTGACAAAGGTGTTATAATAGACGTCTCGGAGTTTTTTATGGATATCAAAGAACGGATAAAACAGAAGATCGATGAGATCTTTCCGCAGATCGTCGCGTTCCGCAGAGATCTGCACGCCCACCCGGAACTGTCCGGGCAGGAGGACCGCACCAGCCGCCGCATCGCGGAGGAACTGGAAAAATTGGGGATCGAACCTCACGTGACCCCGGAGAAAGCCGTATTCGGTACCGTATTCGGCAAAGGGCCTGCGCCGGCCGGCAAATACACAGGCGTGGGAATGCGCGCGGATTTCGACGCGCTGCCCATCACGGAAGCGACCGGACTGCCCTATGCCAGTACCAATCCCGGCGTCATGCACGCCTGCGGCCACGACATGCACACGGCGATGCTGCTCGGCACGGCTATGGTGCTGCAGAGTCTGTCCGGGGAGTTCGGCGGCAGTTTTAAATTGCTGTTCCAGCCGAACGAAGAGGCGAGCGGCGGCGCGGAGAATATGATCAAAGCCGGCTGTATGGAAGATCCGGACGTGAACGCGGTCATCGCGTATCACATCGAACCGGGCATCCCCACAGGCTGGATCCAGTTCTGCCCCGGCAAGATGAACGCAGCGACCTGCGACCTGGACATCACAGTCAAAGGCGTCGCCTGCCACGGGGCGCATCCCGACAGAGGCATCGACGCGATCCTGGCGGCCAGCAATATCGTCACCGCATTGCAGGCGGTCGTCGCCAGAAACCTGGCGCCTACCCAGCCCGGCGTCGTTACCGTGGGACAGTTCCACGCGGGCAACGCGAACAACGTAGTCGCAGGCGAAGCGCACCTGGTCGGCACGCTGCGCGCGCTGGACATGAAGACCATGGCGCAGATCAAGCAGCTCGTGACCCAGACAGCCGAAGGCGTCGCCGCCGGTTACGGCGCGAAGGCCATCGTAAAGCTGCGGGACGGTTACCCCAGCCTGGAAAACAACGTGGCGTTGGGGAAAAAACTGCAGGAACTGGCGATCGAACTGCTGGGCGAAGACCATCTCGACTACATGGAAGATCCGAGCATGGGAGCGGACGACTTCGCGTTCTTTACGCAGTACTGCGACGGCGTCTACATGAACCTCGGCACGACGCCGGAAAACTGGAGCGGCAAGCCCCAGGCGCTGCATAACGAATATCTGTGCCCGGACGAAGAGGCCATGAAGACCGGCATCCTGATGGCGGTCATGACGGTGCTGCGCCTGCTGGCATAGGGTCAAAAACACGGTTGGAACACAAAAAATACATAAAGAAGAACTAAAATGGAACCATTCAGAGACACGATCGTGAAGGTCGATCTGGGACGGATCGGCCGCAATCTGGACAAGATCCGCGCTATGGTCGGCCCGGACGTGGCCGTCATGCCCGTCATCAAGGCCAACGGTTACGGCTGCGGCGCCGTGGGCATCGCCCCGACGCTCATGGAACACGGCGCGGCGTATCTGGCCGTCGCCACCCTGACGGAGGCGCTGGAACTGCGCGAAGCCTATCCGGACTATCCGCTGTTTATCCTGGGTCATACGCCGGCGCGCTTCCTGGAACACGTGGTCGACAACAGGATCACCCAGACCGTCATCAGCTATGACCACGCGAAGGCCTTGTCGGATATCGCGCTGGCAAAGGGGACGAAGGCGACTGTCCACCTGAAAGTGGACACCGGCTTCTGCCGTCTGGGGTCCCGCGACAGGGACGAGCTTCTGAAGATGGCAAAACTGCCCGGTCTGTACGTGGAAGGCATTTTTTCGCACCTGGCGCTGGCGTCGGAAGAAGACGACTGGAAGCAGTACAACGACTTGTGCGCGGTCATCGACTATCTTGAGCAGAATGGCTGCACCTTTAAATATAAGCACATCGCGGACAGCATCTCCCTGGGAGATTATCCCGAGTTCCGCATGAACATGGTGCGCCCCGGCGCGCTGGTGTTCGGCCTGACGAGCTTCCACAGGGCGCATCTGGACGTGGAACAGTGCATGGGGATGGAGACCCGCATCTCCCAGATCCACGAGATCAAGGCGGGCGAAGGCGTGTCCTACGACTACCTGTGGAAAGCGCAGCGCGATTCCCGCATCGGCACGGTGCCTGTGGGCTACGCGGACGGTTATCCCCGCAACATGCGCGATAAGGGTTATCTGACGGTACACGGCGTCAAATGCCCGACCGTGGGCGTCCTGTGCATGGATCAGCTGATGATCGACCTGACGGACTGCCCCGAGGCGAAAGAGGGCGACGTGGCGGTCATCTACGGGGACGGTTCCCATAACACCATGAGCATCCCGGAAGCCGCGCAGCTGGCAGGGACCAACAAGAACGAGATCATTGCGCGCATTCTGAGCAGACCGCCCAGAGTGTACGTGAAATAAATCAAAAGTTACAGAAAGGAAGGATCATGCACCGAAGTACTATTTCATTTTTTCTGATCCTGTGCATCGTATTTTCATCATTTACCTTCGCGTTCGCGGAGGACGTACCGGCGGAAGGCGCCGCGGATGCGCTGCCGGAAATTGCAGCAGAGCCTGCTGCAGAAGGTTTCTCCCGCATTTACGCCTATGCGGACCAGTTCCGGGACGTGGACGATGCGGACTGGTACTATCAGCACGTCACGGACGCTTACGAATACGGCCTGATCGCAGGCCGCAGCGAGTCCAGCTATGACCCCGACGGCGCCATCACCATCGCGGAATGCATCGTGATCGCCAGCCGGCTGTACAGCATGTACACCGGAACACCGATCGACGTCGAAACGCAGGAAGGCGCAGCCTGGTATCAGCCCTACGTGGACTACGCGACCGAAAACGGCATCATCTGGGCAGGTTTCCCCTACGCTTTGGACGCAAAAGCCTCCCGCGCTGTTTTTGCCGGCATTATGGCGAACGCCCTGCCGGACGAGGCGCTGGAAGCCCTGGGCAGCGTTACGCCCATTCCCGACGTGAGCGATACGACCCGTTTCGCGGGTTCGATCTACCAACTGTACAACGCGGGCATCCTGGGCGGCGCCGACGAATACGGCACGTTCCACCCCTACGACACGATCCGCCGCAGCGAAGTGGCGGTCGTCATCCTGAACCTGGCGGATGAGACCCGCCGGAAGATGCCTGTCCTGAAGGCTCTCCCGCAGGTCACCCTGTACGCCGACTACGGCGCGACGGTCACCGTCAAGCAGGAGAAGGTCGATTCCTATTTAAAACTGGGCTGGCACAAAGCGCCTGTCTCCATCCCCGCCGGCAGCAGCGCGGAAACGATCCTGAACGCCGCGACGCTCAACCCGATGAAGACGAACAACGCGGAGCTGGACGCCATCATCGACGGTATCTTCGCAAAGATCATCCGCGACGACATGACCACGTACCAGAAGACGAAGGCCATCTACGACTATCTGATGGATAACTGCTATTACGGCTGGGGCGCGGTCTCCTGGAGCGGTAAATACGTGAAGCACGACGACGATTACGTGGTCGTGATGGGCAAGCACATTCTGAAGACGGGTCACGGCACCTGCGACAACTATTCCGCGGCCTTCGTGGCCATGGCGCGCCGCCTCGGTCTGAACGCCTACTTCGCGCGCGGATACGCCGGCAACATGGCGGGCTATATGGACACCCACGAGATCGCGATCGTGACCATCGCAGGCGTCGACTACTCGTTCGACCCGCAGATCGACGACTATAATTCCAGACCGGGCAACCGGACGTACAGCCTGTTCTGCAAGCCGTTCTCCAGCATGACCGGACGCTACAGAGGGTATAATCTGGCAAACGCGAAAGCCGGTTTCGGCAATTTCGAGCTGAAATAGTTTGTTATTGACAACTCCCTTGCGCATTCCATATAATATTGTGCGCAAGGGAGTAGCTTTAAGCCTTTGATCAACAATCCCGCCGCAAAGCGCGGCTGGTCAAAGACCCGCGAAGGTAGCCAGACTTACAACAAGTTTTTGTTGCAGGTCTGTTTTTTTGTGACTTGCAGAAACGTTCGTGCAAGGAGATAAAACGTATGAACAAGTATTACATGGAGGGCTCGGAACAGGTCCTCAAAGAAGTGCAGAGCACGCCGGAAGGCTTGACGACCGCGGAAGCGGAAGCGAGGCTGGCGCGCGACGGCAAGAACAAACTGAAGGAAGCGGAGAAGGAGAGCCTGGGGCGCAAGTTCCTGAACTCCATCGCGGACCCCATGATCATCATGCTGATCGCGGCGGCAGCCATCCAGGCCGTCGTCACGGTGCTGGAGAGCGCGGGCAAGCCGACGTTCGGCGACTTCGCGGACGTCGTCGTCATCCTGGTCGTGGTCATCATCAATACGATCATGAGCCTCGTGCAGGAAAGCAAAGCCGAGGCGGCCATGGATGCCCTGATGCAGATGACCGCCGCCACGTCGAAGGTGCTGCGGGACGGCAAGCAGGTCGTCCTGAAGTCCGAAGACATCGTCGTAGGCGACGTGGTCGTTCTCGAAGCGGGCGACGCGGTGCCTGCGGACTGCCGCATCCTGGAATCCTATTCCATGAAGGCGGAAGAAGCCGCCCTGACGGGCGAATCCGTGCCGGTCTCCAAAGTCATCGACGTCATGATGCTGAAGGACGGCAAGGAAGACATTCCTCTCGGTGACCGCAAGAACATGCTGTACAGCGGTTCCACCGTCGTGTACGGCAGAGGTTCCGCCGTGGTCACGGCCACCGGTATGGATACCGAGATGGGCAAGATCGCGGAAGTGCTTTCCGAAGCGGAAAAAGAACAGACGCCCATGCAGAAGAAGATGGCGGAGCTGTCCAAGTTCCTGACGAAGCTGGTGCTGGGCATCTGCGTCGTCGTGTTCGCCGTCGGTCTGATCGAAGCCGTCGTCCTCTCCAAGGATCCGGTCTCCTGGAAACTGCTGGGAGGCGCAGGCCTGAAGACGTTTATCGCAGCCATCGCGCTGGCCGTCGCGGCCATCCCCGAAGGCCTGCCCGCCGTCGTGACGATCATCCTTTCCATCGGCGTCACGGCCATGTCCAAGAGACAGGCTCTCATCCGCAAGCTGACCGCCGTCGAAACGCTGGGCTGCACGCAGATCATCTGCTCGGATAAGACCGGCACGCTGACGCAGAACCGCATGACGGTCGTGGATTCCTTCACGGACGATCCGCTGCTGCTGGCGAAGGCCATGGCCTGTTGCTCCGACGCGAAGCGGAGCCTGGGCATGCACGAAGCCATGGGCGAACCCACCGAGGCTGCGCTGGTCAACCACGCGCACGATCTGAAATTATATAAAGACGAATTGGACGAGAAGTTCCCCCGCGTCGGCGAGGCGCCGTTCGATTCCATGCGCAAGATGATGTCCACCGTCCATCAGGAAGGCGCGGACATCTGCCAATACACCAAAGGCGCGACCGAGATCGTGCTCGAGCGCTGCAATTACGTGTGGAGAGATGGAAAAGCCATCCCCATCACGGAGGAATACCGCCAGCAGGTGCGCAACATCTGCAAGGAATTCGCGGACAGAGCCCTGCGCGTGCTGGGCGCCGCTTACCGGGTCCACCCGCAGATGCCTGCGGATTTCGAGGCTGAAACGCTGGAACAGGACATGGTCTTCATCGGCTGCGTCGGCATGATCGACCCCTGCCGTCCGGAAGTCTATGAAGCCATCCAGGAATGCCGCGAAGCCGGCATCCGTCCGATCATGATCACCGGCGACCACAAGGACACCGCCGTCGCGATCGGCAGAGACCTGGGCATCATCACCGATCTGTCCCAGGCCATCGAAGGCGCGGAACTGGATAAGTTCTCCGACGAAGAGATGCTCGAGGAAGTGCAGAAGTACTCTGTCTACGCCCGCGTACAGCCCGAACACAAAGTCCGCATAGTCAAGGCATGGAGAGCGCTGGGCATGGTCACCGCCATGACCGGCGACGGCGTAAACGACGCGCCGTCCATCAAGGCTGCTGACATCGGCATCGGCATGGGCATCACCGGCACGGACGTCACGAAGGGCGCTGCCGACATGGTGCTGGCGGACGACAACTTCGCCACGATCGTGAACGCGGTCGAAGAGGGCCGCAAGATCTACGAGAACGTCTGCAAGGTCATCCAGTTCCAGCTGTCCACGAACATGTCCGAAGTTATCGTCATGTTCCTGTCCACGCTGCTGCACTTTACGATCCTGACGCCCGTCCACCTGCTGTGGATCAATATGGTCACCGACTCTCTGCCGGGTCTGGCGCTCGGCATGGAAAAGGCGGAGGGCAACCTGATGCACCGCAAGCCCCGCGCGTCCACCGACGGGATCTTCTCCGGCGGCGCCGGCGGCGATATGGTCTGGCAGGGTATCTACCTGGCGTTCATCGAACTGGCGGCCTACTTCATCGGCTACCATCTGGAATTCGGAAACTTCTCCGGCGTGTTCAGCGGCGCGATCTGCGTCAACGCCATGGCTATGGCGTTCCTGACGATGAACTTCGCCGAGATGATGTGCGCGGTCAACATGCGTTCCCGCCGCGGATCCATCCTGTCGAAGGAAATGTTCAAGAATATGAACTGGTGGCTGTTCGGCGCGTTCTTCGTGACCACGCTCATGACCCTTCTGGCGGTCTACCTGCCGGGTCTGCAGCAGGTCTTCGACATCGATCCGGGCACGTTCCAGACGAAGGAACTCATCATCTCCATCGCGCTGGCGCTGACGACAGTGCCGGTGTTCGAGATCGGCAAGGCCATCCACAGAAAGATAAGAGGTACGGAAGCGTAGTTCTGTGCTATAATGTTGGGCATGAAGGCTCGCATGGATCGCAACACGACAAGAAAAGATATATTGTACCATTCACTGATCGCCGCAGCGGGCCTGTTCTGCTGCGGCATTGGTATTTATTTTACGCTTCAGGCGAACATCGGTGTCTCGCCTTGGGACGTGTTCCATCAGGGGCTCGCGGGGCGTCTGGGCATGCTGTACGGCAACGTGTCCGTGACGGTCGCGCTGATCATCGTGGTCGTCGACGCGCTGCTGCGGGAACCGATCGGCATCGGTATGTTCCTTGACGCGTTCATCGTGGGCAAAGCGGTGGATTTCTGCAATTGGCTGGATTTCCTCCCGGTGCAGACGCATCTGCCCCAGAGCATCCTCTGCATGCTGGCCGGCATGACCATCACGGCCTGCGGCATGCGGGCGTACATGGGCTGCGCGCTGGGCTGCGGACCCCGCGATACGCTGCTGGTGGCGCTTTGCAAGCGGACCGGCTGGAAGATCGGTCCTGTCACGATGGTCATCTATGCCGTCGTGACCCTGGCAGGCTGGCTGCTGGGCGGCCAGATCGGCATCGGCACCGTCCTGAGCGTCGCCTATATGGGTCCCGCGCTGCAGACGATCTGCAAGCTGACCCGTTTCGACGCCGCGGAAGTAAAACATCAGAACCTGCTGGAATCCCTGCGCATCCTGGCCGGGAGGGAACCGTCATGAAGGACTATACGAATTTAAACACGACAAGAAAAGAAATCATCCGGAACATGATCCTGGCCTCCTTCGGCCTGTTCGTCTTCGCTGTCGGCGTCTATCTGACGATCCAGGCGAATATCGGCGTAGCGCCCTGGGACGTGCTGAACCAGGGTCTGACGAAACGGACGGGCTTTCTGTACGGCAACGTGATGATCATGGTCTCCCTGACCGTCATCCTCCTGGACGTGCTGATGAAGGAACCCATCGGCATGGGTATGCTGCTGGACACGCTCGTGGTCGGCAAGACCGTGGACCTGATGAACTACCTGAACCTGGTCAAGCCCCGGCAGACGCTCTGGGGCGGGGTGCTTCTGCTGATCGCCGGCATCTTCCTGCTGGCCATCGGGATGCGCATCTATATGGCCCTGGGCCTGGGGTGCGGTCCGCGCGACACGTTTTTAGTCGCGCTGTGCAAACGCTTTCCGAAGCTGTCCATCGGCGCTCTGAACGTTATCATGTGGGCGACGGTCACGGTGATCGGCTGGTTTCTGGGCGGCCAGGTGGGTCTGGGAACGATCGTCAGCGTCGTCGCGATGGGGCCGGTGCTCAATACGCTGTGCAAACTGACCCGGTTCAACGCGGCGGACGTCGTGCACCAGAACCTGCTGAAGACGCTGAAGATCCTGATCACGGGAGAAGCGTAAACGAAGACATAAAAAAACACCCGCGAGGGTGTTTTTCTTTCGGTTCTATTCCCGCATGCCCCGGACCAGCAGGTCGTACATTTCGTCCGCCGGGTCGATGAGCGGCAATTCGGAATAGGGCTGCATCGCCTCCTTGATATAGGGGAAATGCGTGCATCCCAGAAGCCAGATCTCCGCGCCGGCTTCCTTGAAGAACCTGGCAAGGCTCTTCAGCCCCTGCCGTTCGATGATCTCCTCCGGAGCGAGGCCTGCTTCGATGTCCCGGACGATGGCCAGATGCGCCATGCCGATGACGTCCAGATCCGGTTTTACGTCCCGGAACGCTTTTTCGATGCCGTAGGCGCCGAGCAGGTTCGCGGAGTTGAACGCGATGCTGCGGTACCGGGTGGCCAGGCTGCGGTAGACCTGGAACGGGGTCACGATGCAGACGCCCCGCTCGACCGCGAAACGGTCGAAGTCGAACGCGCCGGATAGAGAGTTGCAGTAGATGAAAAAGTGGCGTATGCCCTGGGCTTCCAGCTCGTCGAACACCTGCACCATGCGGGCGCGCTTGTTTTCGTCGCTGCTGAACTGCCAGACGGTCTGCGTGATCGGGTCGGGGGACAGGGGATAGGACACGATCTCCAGAGACGGATCCTTAGCGGCCAGAAAATCCGCGCCCATTTTCGTATCGACCGGGGTGCCGGCCATCACAGCGACTTTACTGCTCATCGTTTGCCTCCCGTTCCTGTATTCTTTTCAGCACGCGGGTATAGCCGCCGGCGCCGTACTGCAGACACTTGTTGACGCGGCTGATCGTGGCGGCCGAAGCCTTCGTAGCGGTCTCGATCTCTCCGTACGTCTTCCTGCCGTCCAGCATGCGGGCGACCTGCCAGCGCTGCGTGACCGCCTGCAGCTCTTTGATAGTCATCAGATCCTCGAAAAAGCGGTAGCAGTCCTCTTCGGTCTCCAGGGCAAGGATGGCGGCGAACAGATCGTCTGTCTCGCCGGATTTAAACTTGGAATCGTACATGGCACATCCTCCTTCGGGTGCGCTTCATCACTCTTTTACTTTAGTGTGCGATAGCATTATACCGCATCCGTTCCCCTTTGACAAGGGTTGGTAATATTTGTATACTATCTATTATGAAGATCTACGTCATCAAAAAGAAAAAGGGAAGAAAATATACGAGTCCGGCCTGCGCGAAAGCTGCGGCCGGCATCGCTTTGGAATACGAAGAAAGCGGAAGACCCGTCGCCGTCAGCGAAGACGGCGCGCCGCTGTGCGTTTCCGTCAGCGACACGAAGAACTGGTGGGCCATGCTGACCGCGGACAGTCCCTGCGGCCTGGACGTCGAAGAGAACAGCCGCAATCTGTCCGCCGCAACGGCGAAGAAACTGCATCCTCTGGAACAGCAGTATCTGGGCGGACTGGAGCCTCTGAGCAGCGAGTGGCGCGCGGAGTTCCTGGCGATCTGGGTGCGCAAGGAAGCATATATGAAGTTCTGCGGGGAAGGGCTGCGCATGGGCCTGGATAAGTTCTCCGTGCTGGACGGATCCCTGGAATACGCGAAGCAGACCTGCGCGAAGAACCGCCCGGCGGCGTACGTGTCCGCCGTGGATCTCCTGCCCGGCCTGACCGCAGCGATCGCCTGCGGCGCGCCTGTCGCGGACCCTGAGGTCATCGTCTGCGAGTACGCCGGAGAAAGCGAGAGAAACGCGTTGGACGAAGCAGCGTCGCTCCTCGCAGGCCGCAGCTATATGCGCGCGGATCTGCAGAAAAAACTCCGCGCGAAGGGCTACGAAGCGGAGGAGGCGGAAGCGGCGGTCGAGAGGCTGCAGGAACTGGGTTATCTGGACGACGCGTCCTACGCCAGGATCTACGCTTCGGACGCCGCCAGAAAGGGCAAGGGCAGACTGCGTATCGCGCGGGAACTCGCCCAGAAAGGTGCGGACGTCCAGACTGCGAAGGAAGCGCTGGAAGCCGTCGCGGAGGACGGGGAACAGCTGTCCGAGCGCGAACGGGCCATGGCGGAGGCACAGAAGATGCTGCGCGGCGAAAAGCCGGACGAAAAGACGCTGGCCCGGATCGGCCGCCGGCTCTCGTCCTATGGCTACGAGCCTTCCGTGATCTGGGACGTGCTGGGAAAGCTGAGATCATAATCAGCAGGCAGGCTGTTCTCGGACACGCTCTCGCTCAGCGTGGCCGAGAACGGCCTGCCTCGCTGCTTTTATGATAAGCATCTTAAGCAACGACCTTGACGAAGCCTTGGTTTTTCAATATACTAAATAAGTTACGAGCTCTTTTTAATTACTTAAATCACGATAGAGGAAAAACGATGTACAAAAATCTGTCCGATGCCCCCATCGCCGAACTGCAGCTTGCGCAGGCGGACAAATGGGACGAGGAAAAACTGCTGGAAAAATGCGTGACCGCCAGAGAGGGTCAGCCGAACTTTATTTTCTATGAAGGGCCGCCTACCGCCAACGGTAAGCCGGGCATCCACCACGTGATCGCCCGCACGCTGAAGGATTCCATCTGCCGCTACAAGACCATGCAGGGCTACCGCGTCGCGCGCAAGGCCGGCTGGGATACCCACGGCCTGCCCGTCGAGATCGAAGTCGAAAAGCAGCTGGGCTTTTCCGGCAAGCAGGATATCGAAAAATTCGGCATCAAAGAATTTAACGAGAAGTGCAAGGAATCCGTCTTCACGTACGAAGGCCTGTGGCGCAAGATGAGCCACCGTATGGGCTATCTCGTGGATCTGGATCATCCGTACATCACCCTCAATAACGACTATATCGAATCCGTCTGGTGGATCCTGGACCAGTTCTTCAAGAAGGGCATGATCTACGAGGGTCACAAGGTGCTCCCGTACTGCCCGCGCTGCGGAACGGGTCTGGCTTCCCACGAAGTCGCCCAGGGGTATAAGGAAGTCGCGGTCATCACCCTG
>JAEEGJ010012355.1_pt1 | contig 21185 bp, 23 predicted proteins | sample 8958761 | NCBI WGS metagenome assembly JAEEGJ01 (sample SAMN16246546, study PRJNA631951) | gut metagenome | biome: gut microbiome; feature: rumen; material: RS-attached | host: Bos | place: Iran: Karaj | collected 2018-10
CACCAGAGATCCGTCGTCTCTTAAGATCAGGATGGACATGGTCCCTTCGATCATCTCCATGGCGAACTTGATGCCTTCGATTAGATCGTCGGCCTTCTCACTCATGATGGTGGCCACCAGCTCTGTGGTGTTCACCTTGCCGCCGGTCATGGCGTTGAAGTGTCCGCCGCGCTTGAGGACGAATTCAATGAGATCCTTCTCGTTTCTGATGAGACCCACCGTGCAGATTGCGTAGCAACCGTGGCTCCCGTTTATCAGAAGCGGCTGCGGGTCCGAGTCGGAGATGGCTCCGATGACGGAATTGCCCTTCATCTCGTTGAAGATGTTTTCAAACTTGGTCCTGAAGGGAGAATTCTCGATGTTGTGGATCTCGCGCTGAAGTCCCTTGCCATCTTTGTCGTAGGCCGCAAGACCGCCGCGCCTGGTCCCCAGGTGAGAATGATAGTCAACGCCGAAGAACACGTCGTTCAGGGCGTCTCTTTTTGATACTACTCCGAAAAATCCGCCCATTACTTAAAGAACATCTCCGAAAGGTCAAGAGGCTGAATGTATTCGCCGTCCTTATATACTCTCATGTTGCCGGATGCGATCTCGTCGATCAGCATTACTTCGCCGTCAGCATCGTAGCCGAACTCAAACTTGATGTCATAGAGATCCAGGCCTTTTTCCTTCATGTCGTCGGCAACGATCTTGGTGATCTTCTGAGTCATCTCCTTGATGTCATCGTACTGCTTCTCGCTCATGATGCCGAGAACTACAAGACCGTCCTTGGTTACAAGCGGATCGCCCTTGGCGTCGTTCTTGAAGGTCATCTCAACATATGCGGGAAGGTCTGTACCGGGCTCGATATACTCGCCGTATCTCTTGATGAAGCTTCCAACAGCCTTGTATCTGCAGATGACTTCAAGTCCGTGTCCAAAGACCTTTGCGGGAAGGACTTCCATGGTGGTGTCCTCAAAGTTGGCCTTGACGAAATGTGTCTTGATGCCTGCAGCGTTGATCTTCTGGAAGAAATAGTCGGTCATTCTAAGGTTGACGTCGCCGACTCCCTCGATGGTGAGGCCGATGGAGTTCTCACCGGGATCGAACACGCCGTCTTTTCCGGTAACGTCATCCTTGAACTTTAAGAGATAGTTTCCGTTTTCAAGCTCAAATACGTTCTTTGTCTTGCCTGTGTAAACCAGTTTGTTAGCCATTGTCTGCTCCTTCTTTAAATATTGTGAATGTAAAAATGTGAACTAATTTAACTCTTCTTCGATCCTGCGGTTCTTCTCAAGCACCTTTGTCCTGCCTGCTTCCCGTCTTGCAGCCAGTTTCGCGGACAGCTCATCGTCAGTCAGAGCCAACATCTCACAGCAGAGAAGCGCCGCATTGGCCGCTCCGTCCACAGCAACTGTGGCTACAGGAATGCCGCTGGGCATCTGGACCGTAGCCAGAAGCGCGTCCAGCCCGCCCAGACCTGCAGATCTGACGGGAACGCCGACTACCGGAAGTGTGGTGTATGCTGCAATCACTCCGCCGAGATGGGCAGCCATGCCGGCGATGCTAATGATGGCACCGAAACCGTTCTCTCTGGCGCCCTTGGCGAATTCAGCCGCCTCCTCAGGTGTACGGTGTGCGGAATAAACATGAACTTCGTAGGGAACTCCAAGCTCCTTCAGAACGTCAACTGCCTTTAAAGCCACGTCCTTATCGCTGTCTGAACCCATTACAATGCCGACTTTTTTCATTCCGACCTCCTTCTATGATCGAATATTAATCATCTACAGTTCCATTCTATATAATGGCTGAGTCGATTCAAACCCTTTCGGGGTAATTTTCGGTGATATTTTTTGTGCTATTTTTCGAACGTTCGAATAATACCGAACTATTTCGTATTACATGTAGTTTTCATACGCAAAATATCAGGCCCCTATCTCCCCGACTCCGCCAGCTTCTCGCAGAACTCCTCAAACACCAGCACCTGGTCAGCAGGCTGGAAATAGTACTCCTTGCCTTTGGTATCATTTCCTGCGTAGATGAACATCCAGGGACCGGAACCTCCGTCTTCAAGATGCTCCTGACGCTTGACCACCTTTCCGTCCTTGATGATCTCCAGGAAGGTCTGCCACTCTTCATCCGTAAGTTCGAAGTCGCCCTTTCTCACTGAGTACTTCTCATCCAGCCAGCCGTACTCGCCGGGATTCTCTCTCTTATCGTGGAAGAACATGTGCTTGCCGTCCACCACATGGAAGAGATATCTCTGATAGCATGCGTTATAATTGATGTTCTCATAGGTATAGTAGAACTCGTTTATGTCCTCAGCCTTGATACCGTCGATCTTTATGGAACCGCCGTTGTTCCCTGATCCGGAGCATCCGAACAAAATAAGCGCCGGAAGCAGCATCATGGTGATCATCGTTCTCTTTTTCATACCATCCTCCTCATTTGTTGTCGCTGCTGAGCCTGAGCTGTCCACAGGCTGCGTCTATGTCTGACCCCAGTTCACGGCGGACCGTCGCCGGGATACCGTGTTTCTCCAGTTCCTCTCTGAACTCCTGGGCTGTCCGCTCCCGGCCGGGTTCATACTCCTTGCCTCTGACCTTATTGAGCGGGATAAGGTTGACGTGGCACAGCATCCCCTTGAGAAGAGCAGCCAGCTTTCTCAGATGCTCGTCGTCATCGTTGACTCCGCGGATCAGTGTGTATTCAAAGGTGACCCTGCGATGAGTCTTATCCGTGTATCTCCTCACCGCTTCCAGCAGATCCTTCAGCGGATAGGCCTTGTTGACAGGCATCAGTGCGGATCTTTCCTCATCGGTGACAGCGTGAAGTGATATCGCCAGATTCGCCTGAGGGAAATCTGACCCGAACCTGTCGATCTTCGGTATGAGACCGCTGGTGGATACGGTGATGTTCCTCATGCTCAGGTTCTTCCCCTTGGGATCGTTCATGATATTCAAAAAAGCCGAAAGACTCTCATAATTGTCCATCGGCTCTCCTATTCCCATCACTACCACGTGTGAGATCTTTTCATTTGTTTCGTTTTCAATGGCCAGGATCTGGCCGTACATCTCCCCTGCGGTCAGGGATCTCTCAAGGCCGTTCATGCCGGAGGCGCAGAAAACACAGCCCATCCTGCAGCCGGCCTGAGAGGATATGCATACTGAATTTCCGTACTTGTACTTCATGAAAACGGTCTCGACTCTGACGCCGTCCTCCATTTCCATGAGACACTTCACGGTACCGTCATGCTCTGATGTCTGAGATCTCACGACCTTTGGAAGCACAGCGTAAACGCCGTTCTCGCTCAGCGCATCCATGACCCTGGCAGGGACTCCGCCCATTCTGCCGGGATCAGTCACACCCTTGGAGACCCATTTAAAGACCTGATCCGCCCGATACTTCTCAAGCCCCAGACGGCTCATCTCAGTTCTAAGTTCTTCAGATGTGAGATTCAAAAGATTCATAAGACCTCGCTCTTAAATGCTCGTCAGATGCGGTTTAAAGCTCTATCTCTTCTCCCGGCTTGATTATCATCGCATTGGGTGCCAGGCTGACGAAGGTCAGCGCGTTCTTTAAGCTGTAGTCTCTTCCGGGATCTGAATGTACCGGAACACTGTGTTTTGCACCGATCATGGCAGCGCATTCAGCAGCCTCCTCAGGTCCCATGTTGTAGTAACCGTCACAGGGCAGGAACGCGTAATCCAGAGGTCTCTCGCTGAGAGCAGCCATCTCCGGGATCTTGTCCGTATCTCCCGCAAAGTACAGTTCAACGCCTTCGATGGTGACGATATAACCTACGCAGTCCTTGTCGGAATGATTCTTGTTGTTGGCTCTCACAGACTCAACGTAGATGCCGTTTACGTCGAAATTGTTGTATCTGCCGCCCTCCAGAGCCTCCTTGTTCTGGACCACCACACAGTTGCTCTTCTGAGCGCACTTATTCACCTGATTGTGATCATTGTGCTGGTGAGTTACCAGAATGAGGTCCGCAGGGATGTCGTAATCATCGCCTGCATAGGGGTCCACGTAGCAGACAGTTCCCTTTGCTCCGATGATGCGGAAGCTGTTCCTTCCCATATACAAAAGTTTTGCCATGGTGCTTCCTCCTTCCTGTTATTAAACTTACGGACCGCCCGGACGCAAAACATCCGCACCCGGGCAAAGTCCTTCTATTTGTTGATCTTGACGACCCTGATTCCGGTCTTGTGACCGTTAAGGTCGTAGCTATCCTCAAGTCCGGCCTGGCTTTGGATGCTCAGTGCCAGAGTCTCAGTCATGATGTAGTCTCTGTGAATGTTCACAGCGTTCATGATGTCATCGTCAGCTTCAATGAAGATGTCGATGTTGTCCATCATGTCAAGGTCCTGAGCCTTGCGGATCTGCTGGACCTTGGAGATCAGCTCTCTGGCGAATCCTTCGTCAATGAGCTTCTGATCAAGGGATGTATCCAGGATGGCGAACACATTGTTCTCCATGGCCACGGAGAATCCCTCCCTGGCTTCGATCCTGATGTCCAGAAGGTCTTTGTTTACCGTAAACTTATTCCCGTCAAGTTCTATCTCCACCTCGCCTTTGGACTCGATCTCAGAGATGAAGGCCTTGGGATCCGTATTTGCAATATAGTTTCCGAAGGCTTTCACCTGCTTGCCGAAATAAGGTCCGGCCTGACGGAAGTTGGGTTTCAGGCTGAAGTTCATGAATGTATCCAGATCGCTTTCGAATCTGACTTCCTTGACATTCAGCTCTTCCTCGATAAGCGGAGTAAGGTCTGCGATAAGCTCCTCGTACTTGCCGTCCACCAGAACTTCGCTTAAGGGCTGACGGACCTTGATCCTCTCCTTCTCTCTGATTCCTCTTCCCAGAGATACCAGTGTCCTTACCAGGTCCATTCTCTCTTCCACGTCTTTTGCGATGAGAGATTCGTCGACCTTGGGGAAGAATGCGATGTGTACAGACTCCTCTCCTGTCAGGTTGGTGTAGATCTCGTCTGTGATGAAGGGTGCAAGAGGAGCCATGAGTTTGGCAACTCCCACCAGCACTTCATATGTGGTGGCATATGCAGCCTTCTTGGAGTCGGTAAGGTCTGTTGTGAAGAATCTCCTTCTGGCACGTCTGATGTACCAGTTGGAAAGGTCTTCGTCCACGAAGTCCGTGATGGCCTTCACCGTCTTCATGTGATCGTAGTCATCCATGAACTGGGTGACGTCCTTGATCAGGTTGTTGTACTTGCTGAGGATCCATCTGTCAAGTTCAGGTCTGTCCCCGTAGGGAACGTCGAACTTTCTGGGATCTATTCCGTCGATGTTGGCATAGAGCACGAAGAAGTTGTAGATGTTCCTAAGTGTTCCGAAGAACTTGGAAGCCACATCCTTAAGGCCTTCCTCGTCGAACCTGGTGGGCTGCCATGCGGGAGATACTCCCAGCAGATACCATCTGGCTGCGTCTGCGCCGTACTTATCAAGCATCTCAAAGGGTGAAACGGTGTTTCCCTTGTGCTTGGACATCTTCTTGCCTTCCCTGTCCAGGATAAGGTCGTTTACCAGGACGTTCCTGTAGGGCGCCTTTCCTGTAACGATGGTGGATACCGCCATCAGCGAGTAGAACCATCCTCTGGTCTGGTCGATACCTTCGCAGATGAAGTCCGCCGGGAAAAGCTCGCCGAAATCGTCCTTGTGCTCAAACGGATAGTGCCACTGCGCAAAAGGCATGGATCCGGAGTCGAACCAGCAGTCCATTACGTCAGGCACCCTGTGCATGACCTTGCCGCACTTGGGGCAGACCATGGTGACCTCATCCACGTAGGGACGGTGAAGTTCTATGGTCTCGTCGATGTTTTCAACGGCCTTCTCCACCAGTTCCTTCCTGGAGCCGATGACCTCGAAATGACCGCATTCGCACTGCCATACGGGAAGCGGAGTTCCCCAGTATCTGGATCTGGAGATAGCCCAGTCCTTTACCTCTTCCAGCCAGTTGCCGAAGCGCTTCTCACCAATGTAGTCTGGATGCCAGCTGACTGTCCTGTTGTTGGCCACCAGCTGATCCTTCAGCTTGGACATGGCGATGTACCATGACTTCTTGGCGTAATATACCAGAGGTGTGTCGCATCTCCAGCAGTGAGGATAGTTATGCTCGATCTTCTCCTTCTTGTAGATCTTGTCACCCAGATATTTGATGATCTCGATGTCAAGTCCCTCTTCCATGACGAAGTGTCCTTCCCATGGAGATGTGGAAAATTCACCTTTCTCGTTTACAGGCTGAAGTACCGGAAGATCATACTTGACTCCGCAGTTATAGTCGTCTTCACCGAAGGCAGGAGCGGTATGTACGATACCGGTACCATCCTCTGTGGAAACGTAATCCATGCATGTCACGAAGAAGGCCTTCTTGCTTGCAGGTACTTCCACGAAGGGTATGAGCTGCTCATACTCCATGTACTCCATGTCCTTTCCCTTCAGTTCCTCCAGGACTTCGTACTCGTCGGAGCCCAGTACTGTGGGAGCAAGGTTTTTGGAAAGGTAGAAGATGTTGCCCTCTTCCTTGCCGGACTTCATCAGGACCTTGACATAGTCGATGTCAGGACCCACGGTAAGCGCCACGTTGGAAAGAAGTGTCCAGGGGGTGGTGGTCCATGCCAGGAAGTACTCGTTCTGGGCGTCCTTCCTCTTGAATTTGCAGGTGAGAGTGTTTACCTTCACCATCTTGTATCCCTGTGCCACCTCATGGGAAGCCAGGCCTGTCCCGCACCTGGGGCAGTAAGGAAGGATCTTGTATCCCTCGTAGACCAGACCCTTTTCGTGAGCCTGTTTCATGACCCACCAGCCGGTCTCGATATAGTCGTTTTTGAATGTGATGTAGGGATCGTCCATGTCAGCCATGTACGCCATGCGGTCTGACATTTCGGTCCACATCTCAGTATATGTGAAGACGGACTCGCGGCACTTTTCGTTGAATTCCCTGATGCCGTAAGCCTCAATGTCCTGTTTGCCGTTGAATCCCAGCTGTTTCTCGACCTCGATCTCCACGGGAAGTCCGTGAGTATCCCAGCCGCCCTTTCTCTTGACCTGGTATCCCTGCATGGTCTTGTAGCGGTTCACAGAGTCCTTGAGGGTCCTGGCCATCATGTGATGGATACCGGGCTTGCCGTTGGCAGTCGGGGGGCCTTCATAGAATACGAACTGAGGGAATCCCTCTCTCTCCTCTATGCACCTGTGCAGCAGATCAATTCTTTTCCAGCCTGCGACCTGCTCATTCTGTACGTCCTTAACAGGAGCGTCTTTCAGATCTTTGAACATGAATGGTTCCTTTCAAATGGTTAATGAATTAAAAAAGTCCCTGTTGGCAGGGACCGCAAAAAGTTGCTTCCCTACTCCTCTTCCCTTGCGTAGGTAATGAGGTCCTCGTTGATCTCGTTGGCAGCGATGGATACGGGTCTGTTCACACTGCACTCGGTAAGTGCGGGCTTGCCGTCGATGATGTCGCGGGCTCTCTTTGCCGCAAGGATCGCCAGAGTGTATCTGGAGTCAGCTTTCTTTCTGATTTCATTGATCGATGGATATAACATTTATTTCTCCTCCGTTTCCGTTGAATACTCTTTAACAAGCTCCTCGCCGGTAACATTGACTCTTGAATGCTCCGCGAGGATTATGGCCTTGACTCTGGCGACAGCTTCGTCCAGATCATCGTTTATCACCAGATAATCGTAACTGTCGACGAAAGCCATTTCAGAGCGGGCCTTGCTCAGTCTTAACTCTATCTTTTCCCTGGTCTCGGTACCCCTGTTCTCCAGTCTCCTTCTGAGTTCCCCCATCGAAGGCGGTACCAGGAAGATGAAGATGCCGTCGGGATAGTTCTCCCTTATCTGAAGGGCTCCCTGAACATCTATGTCAAGAAGGATGTCCGTTCCGGCGCTGAGTTTCTCCAGTACCGGCCCCTTGGGCGTACCGTATCTGTTGCCGAAGACCTCTGCGTTCTCCAGAAGTCCGCCGTCGGCAACGGCCATGACGAAGGTCTCTTCGTCCACGAAATAATAGTGGACTCCATCGACTTCGCCTTCCCTCGGCGCCCTGGTGGTCATTGAGACTGAGAATTCCAGTTCTGTCTCCTCAATGATCCTGTTGCAGATGGTGCCCTTGCCTGCTCCGGAGGGCCCCGATATTATAAATAGCTTCCCTTCATCCTTTTTGATTTTCATACCTGTCAGACCTTATCTAAACTACATCCGTTCAAACTGATATTTTAACATAAGAGGCCGTTCTTTTCAAGGGGTGGGACCATGCCCGGACGCGCATATTTTGCGCCTTCCTGCGTCCCTTCTAACGGTCAGAAGAGACCCGTGGGAGTTCTCTTGTCTATTACCTCGTTGGGTATGGGCACTTTGTTCTCGTCCCTTACGGCCCACCACACTCTGTTGAATACTATCCCGATCAGGATCACCCAGCCTACGGCCCAGAGCCAGATCAGAAGACCTACGGCGCCTGCCAGTGAACCGTAAAGTATGTCGTAATTCACATTGAACCGCATATAGAAGTTGTATATGGCGCTGACGAGGATGATCCCCACCGACGTCACAAGAGTTCCCGGTATCACCTGCCTGTAAGGAAGCCTCAGAGAAGGCAGCGTATAGAACAGCACCGATATCACCAGGTACAAAAGACCCAGCGCCACCAGCCACCTCATGGCCATCCAGACGGTACCTATGGCTTCTGTGATCTCGCTCTTCTCGAACAATGCCTCCAGAAGCACGGGTCCGTAGATCAGAACCACCAGTGAAACAGCCAGGGAAGCTATGGCGATAATGACTATGAGCATAGCTCTGCCCCGTTCTCTCACATAGCCTTTGCCCAGCATCTTTCCGTCAAAAAACGTATAGTTTATGATCCTCATCAGGAAGTACTCCGCCCTGGATGCGGCCCAAAGCGAAATGAGGGCCAGGATCACATTGTTGACCCCGGAGGGATAATAGTCGAAAAATCCTTTGATCAGGTTGATGCCCTCACCGGAGAGATTCAGATCCAGCCATTTCTCTATGGCGTCCAGAGAAAGGGAAAACAGGCCCATAAGTTCCGACAGAAGGATGAACATGGGCAATGCGCTGAGGAAAAGGAAATACGCGATCCCCGCGGCGGATCCCTGGAAATAGGGGTCGCCGAAGAACTGGTAGACTTCCTTTATGGCTTCCTTAAGTTGTTTTACAAAGTGTTTGAATTCAAACTGTTCCAACTTTTGCTTTCCTCTTCCAGATGTTTCTCAAGTTGCTCCATGGCCTTCGCTCTGTGGCTGATCCTGTTCTTTACCTCAGGCCCCATGACTCCGAAGGTCTCGTCATATCCGTCCGGTATGAAGACCGGGTCGTAGCCGAAGCCCTTGTCTCCAAGGGGCTCACAGGCAATGTGTCCGAAACACTGACCGCTGGCGGTCACCGTTCTCCCGTCCGGATAACATACGGTGATGACAGTGGTGAAGTGAGCTCTGCGCTCATCCCCTTCCATTCCTTCCATGAGGCTCAGAAGTTTCTCATAGTTCCTTTTGGAATCGCCGTCGACCCCGCCGAACCTGGCGGAATACACACCGGGGGCTCCGTCCAGAGAATCCACGGAAAGTCCGGAATCATCCGCCATGGTGGGCATGCCGGTCATGAGCATGATCTCATGAGCCTTCTTGTATGAATTCTCCTCGAAGGTGGTGCCGTCCTCCACCACGTCGAAGTCGTGGGGAACGCCGGCCTCATCTCTGGTGATCACTATGAAACCCAGCCGTTTTGCTATCTTGTCAAATTCTCTGAGCTTGCCCGGATTGTGGGTAGCCAGTACGAAAGTTTCACTCACGGTTATGCCTTTCTTGAAATGTAACTATAGATAGTAAATTATACCATAAAATGAGGAATAATACCAAATCTATTTTAAAACGTCCCAAAACGTAAAAAAAGAGCATACCCGCGCCTCCTGGGCACAGATATGCTCGGTCCGATGATCCTCAGTATATGCAGTATGCGTCATAGTTCTCGCCCATGTAGACGAAAACATTGTCCCCCATCTCGATCTTCTCGTCAAAGACCATGTTGGGGATCAGCAGTTTCAGTGATGTGCGCTTGAGACCCTTGAGGAGTTTGCCTTCCGCAGTGGGGTTATCGCGGAAAGCGATTATCTCATTCTTAAGGTTGGGTATGCCCGTCTCCTTGGCGAAGTTGTCCGCAAAGCTGTCCAGCGGAGCGTACACGATATTGTCCGGATTCTTAAACCAATTTACGTTCAATTTCTTATCCTGCCTTTCTTTTTAGAACAAACAAAACAGACGAAACCGAACGCCTTTCATCCCTTTCAGTTTACGCAATTCTGCAGCGAATTGCAAGGGGTCTGGCCTATTTCTCTTCTTTCTCCATCTCGGACAGAAGGTCCAGCACCTCATGGGCAGCCACATTTCCCTCGCCCACTGCCTTGGTGATCTGATAAGGTCTTCCGGTGCAGTCGCCGCAGGCGAAGCAGCCCTTGATATTGGTCCTGCACTGCCTGTCAACTTTGATGTGAGGTCCGTCCAGCTCCAGCCCGTGCAAAAGATTGGCGGGCGCCACGGAGTTCCTGAGGATGAACACTCCGTCCACCGGTATTTCTTCACCGTCTGTCCTGGTGATGCCTTCCACTCTCATCCCGCCTCTGATCTCCTTTATGGGCTTATCCTGTAGCTCAACGTTTTCAGGCATGGATGCGGCATCGCCCTTGAAGCCCTTGAAATAGTAGACCTTGGAAGCCAGTCCGGCCAGGTAGTTCACCTCGTGTTCATAGTCCTGATCTCCGATGAAGGCCGCCACTATCTTTCCTTTGTAGAGGAAACCGTCGCAGGTGGCGCAGTAGCTCACTCCGCTTCCCAGAAGCCTGTCCTCCCCGGGGAAGCCCTTGGCTGACACAGCCCCTGTGGCCAGTATGATCGTCTTTGACTCGAAGATATCGTTCCCCGCCAAAGCCATGAATCCTTTGCCTGTGTAAGAGATCTGTGTCACCACCTGATCATTGATGCCGTTCCCCATCTCCTGAGCCTGTTTCTGAAAGATCTCATTCAGTTCAGTTCCGGATACCATGGGTACTCCCGGGTAGTTGGCGATCTTCTCTGATATGCGTACCTTGCGGCTCATGTCGCTCTGACCGAACCACATGAATTCCTTGTTGTGAAGTTTAAGGTTCAGGGCGGCGGAAAGTCCTGCGGGACCTGAGCCTATAATAATGCAGTCGTATTTCATAGTGTCTCCTGTTTTTTGCTGTGTTCTGTCATATGCAGCAGATCAGCGGAAGTCCGTATCCTCCTCCGCAGCACATGCTCATGAGAAACATCATTGCGGCGGTCTTCGCGCAGTAATTGGGCATCTGCATCGAAGGGTTGCCTCCGTACATTGCCGAACGCTGCTGATACCTTCCCTCTCCTCCGGTGATGGCGGAATAGAGCTGCCTGTAGGCGAAATTGGACGGTTCGAAGCTGCATGCGATGTTTGCGTGTTCCTTGGCGATTACCACGTTTCCCAGACGGTAGTTGGCCATGGCGCTGTAATAATACCAGAGCCCCCTTCTCTTGTCGCTGGGTATCTGGTTAAGGACGTTCAGACCCTCCCTGAAATAGCCGCTCTGGATGTAGCTGGCGGCCGATCTCAGATACTGCTCATCCTGATTGGCCTGCTCCTGATAGGCGCGCTGCCCGCCGAATCCAAAGGGATCGTACTGGTACTGCGCACCGAATTCCTGGGCGTTGGCTTTGCCGTCCATGATGGCCTTGTATGCCTGCTGGACCTCTTTGAATCGCTCCTCATATTCAGCCTGGCGTGGGTTTCCCACGTTGGCGTCCGGATGATATTTGCGACTCAGCGTTCTGTATGCTTTTTTGATCTCTTCTTCCGAAGCATCGGGGCTTACCCCAAGTACTCTATAGGGATCCATCTGTTATTCTACCCCTCCTTTTGCTCTCTCCTGCTGTCTTTTGTCCTGACAGTTCTTGAATCTCACCCATACCCCCGAGTACAGGATATTCCTGAGCACCTCCACATTCTCGATGAGAGGCAGCTTCTCGAAAGCATCCGTGCACTCGCTTATCATCAGCATGAGAATGTTCATGACATTCTCATCGAATCTGTCGTATTCGCCGGTCTTCACGGCTTCTTCATACTCCGCCCTGAAGGGATTGTATGTTCCCTTTTCGATATCCTTTTCCACGTCTTCATAGGCGTCCAGGGTATATATGAACTTCCCCAGGAAAAAACCCACGTTGTACATGTCTTCCCTGAAGATGTCATCCTCATAGCAGAATATCTCGCCCATGATCTCCCCGAAGGCGTTGGCACATTTGTCTATAGGCTGCAGGCCTTCCTTCTCAACTGCAGAAAGTGCAGCCAGATGCTCCTCGATCGAGGCGCACTTCTCGGGATACTTCTCCCTGACTCTTGCAGCCTTTCCCTTAAGGGCGGCCTTTCCTGCCCAGCCTCTCACGCCGTGTTCATCGTTCCAGTCGTCCACTCCCTTGAAATATGAGAGGAAAACACACATGTCTGCACAGTATGTGCTGAACTCGTTTCTCTTCTCGGGATGTTTCTTCCCGGGATGGGCAACGCATCTGGTTTCGAAATCACAGTTCTCTTTGTCGTAGAGGTCTGAAAGCAGCATGGCCAGGAATGTCATGTCATAGTTCAGAGTCATCCTGCCCGTGAGGCCGTAGCTCTCCTTAAGGGCGTGACAGATGCCGCAGTAATAGCTGCGGTACAGATCAAAGTCTTTTATCTTCAGTTCAGGTTTGTTAACCAATACGTATCCGAACATACCGTCTCCTTGTTTTTTTGCGATCTAATTATATATACCACGAAATAAAATAAATATGTGTAGTTTTTGTGTTCTTTTGCAAAAAACAATATCTGCCCGGCAGTACCGGGCAGATGATGGATCATTTCACGATACGGGCTATAGCAGCACCAGTATCTTGGCTGTTATTACGACGCAAACCAGGGCTATGGGATATGTTACGGCATAGGCCGCAGCCACATCGTCCGTTCCTGCCGTCGCGATAAGTGTTCCCAGAGCGGGAGTACTGGTCATGCCGCCGGTGATGGAACCCAGGGAGTTCAGCAGATCGATCTTGAACACCTTGGTGGCGATGAAGTACCCCACGATCATCGGAACGGTGGTCACGATGATGCCGTAGATGAAGTAGGACAGCCTCACGTTGTTCATGAAGTTCACGCCACCGGGAACTCCTGCTCCTATAAGGAAGAGCACCAGTCCCAGCTCGCGCATGAAGTTCAGAGTCTGCTTGTCTATTCTCAGGTCTATGGGTCCCAGGTGTCCGAAGTGGCCGATCACGAGACCTGCCAGAAGGCATCCGCCGGAGTTGCCCAGGGAGAAGTTCAGTCCCGGGATCTTGAAGGCTCCGATTATGCAGCCCATGGCTATGGCCAGGAAGAACGGGAAGAATCCGAAGGGTTCCACCTTCCTGACTTCTCTGGTGAGTTCCACTCCTTTTACGGCGTTTACAGCGGCCAGTTTTTCACGCTCCTCGTCCATGTTGACCTTGAGGAGCTTAGGCATTATCTGTACGAAGAACACCACGCCCAGTACGCCGTAGAGATAGGCTATGCCGTATCCTGCAGTGACCAGATCCTCAGCCCCCACCGCCGCTTCCTTGGCGGCAGAAAGTCCGGGGGTGCTTGTGAGAGCTCCCGTCATGATTCCTACTGCCATGGCAGGGTTAAGGTTGCCGTCGATCTTGATGAAGGCAAAGGTGAGAAGGCTTCCAATACCGATGATTATGAGCCCCATGTAGATGTAGGAGATGGTGGCCTTATTGAAGGACCTGAAGAATCTGGGTCCTGCGATAAGTCCTACAGCCGACACGAAAAGCGCAGTTCCTATGCTGGAAAGCATACTGAACCTTGACTTGATGGCGTCATCAAAAAGTGTGATGACCGTCTCTCCCACCTGGAAGTCGGGGTTCTTGCTGACGATGATGCCATAGATTATGGCTGTCAGCAGGACTCCCGCCGTTCCGAGAGATATGCCCTTTACGTTTATTGCGCCGATCAGATATCCGATGGCTGCGATGGCGAAGGCGACGAATACTATGGAGAATATGCCGCCCATTACTCCGCCTAAATATGTCATGTCTTTCCTCCGGGTGATCAGTTTTCGCTGTACTCTCTGGCCATCTTGGCTCCGTAGTGAAGAGCGCTCAGATTGGACTCCTCTGTTCCCTTGGGAACGTGGTTGAGTACCGCATGCTCTATGGCATCCCAGTCAGCGATGTGAAGGATCTCGTTGACCACTCCGCAGGAAATGATGTTTGCAGACATCTTGTTCTTGATGACTTCAGCTGCAGCGTCAAGGATGGGAAGAATGTAGACCTTGTGAGCCTTCTTCGTTTCCTCTGATACCTCAATGGATGAATCCACCACGATGATGGTGCTGTCCTTCACGTCAGGCAGGTACTTGTCAAAAGACAGCTGTGTCAGTGAAAGGAGCAGATCAGGATACTTGACCTTGGTGTAGTGGATCCTGTTGTCTGAGATTATGGTCTCCGCCTTGGATGAACCTCCTCTTGCCTCGGGGCCGTATGACTGGCACTGAGCTACCTGCTTGCCGTCCTCATAGGCTGCCTCTGCAAGGATGATGGTTCCCATGATCACGCCCTGTCCGCCGGAGCCTGACATTCTTACTTCTGTTCTTGCCATTATTTGTTACCTCCGGCTCTTTCGATCAGATTCATGTACATATCGGTGTACTCTTCCTTGTCATTGGACTCATAGAACTTGCCGATAAGGGTCTTGCCCTCCAGCTTCTCGGGAGGAAGCTTCTCGGCCACTTTGACGTCCACGAAGTTCTCCTTCTGCCAGTTCAGCATCTTGACGGAGTCTCCCTTCTTGTTCTTTCTGCCGTAGTATGTGGGGCATACTGAAACGCCGTCGATGACGGAGAATCCGTGATGTCTGATGCCCTCTTCGATGAGCTTGATGGCCTGCTGTGCATGATATGCAGAGCATCTGCCCGTGAAGGTGGCGCCGGCAGCCTCAGCCAGCTTGGGAATGTCGAACACATAGTCGATGTTTCCGTAGGGAGCTGTGGTTCCCTTCTCCATGTGGGGAGTGGTGGGCGAATACTGTCCGCCTGTCATTCCGTAGATGGAGTTGTTGAATACGATGACCGTAAGGTCTATGTTCCTTCTGGCAGCGTGAATGAGATGGTTGCCGCCGATAGCGGTGGCATCTCCGTCACCTGTGATTACGATCACGTGCAGTTCCGGATTGGCCAGCTTGACGCCTGTTGCGAAAGCGATGGCACGTCCGTGTGTGGTGTGCAGCGTGTTGTAGTTCATGTAACCTGCGGCTCTGGATGAGCATCCGATACCGGATACGATGACCACCTTATCCGGGTCAAGTCCGCAGTTCTCGATGGCCTGTGCCACGTCTCTCATCAGGATACCGTGTCCGCAGCCCGGGCACCAGATGTGAGGAAGTCTGTTGACACGCATGGTGTTTTCAATAAGTTTGCTGGGCATATCAATACACCTCCTTGATCTTTTCAAGTATCTCGTCAGGAGTGATCGTGGTGCCGTCTATCTTGCCGAGATGTGTCACGGGAACTGTTCCCTCCACTAATCTCTGGACCTCCAGGATCATCTGGCCGTCATTGTGCTCAGCTACGATGATCTGTCTGAGATGCTTGTTGTGCTTGAGGATCTTGTGAAGAGCAGCCTCGGGGAACGGCCATACGGTGATGGGTCTGAACATTCCGATCTTGACTGAGTCGTACTGGTGAGAAGCGTCCATTGCGCCTTCCACGGCCCTTGCTGTGCCGCCGAAGCAGATGATCATGACTTCACAGTCATCTGTGTCGACTTCTTCCCACTTCTCGATCCTGTCTCTTCTCTTGGTGATTTTGTCCAGAAGTCTTCTCTCCTGAGAATCCGTCACTTCGGAATCGTTGGTGGGGAATCCGTCCAGATTGTGGAAAAGACCTGTAACGTTGAAGTGGTCTCCGGAGCCGAAGGGAGCGTATTCAGGTACGTAGTTTCCTTCCTGAACGGCATAAGCCAGTGTTCCGTTGAACTCTCTGTCCACTCTTCTGTTGGAGATGGTCAGTTCCTCGGGAGGAATGAGCTCACATCCCTCTCTCAGATGTCCTACGATCTCGTCCATGAGGAAGATGACGGGGACTCTGAATCTCTCAGCCATGTTGAAGGCTCTTACTGTCTCGTTGTAGCATTCCTGAACAGATGAGGGTGAGATCACGATGACCGGGTGGTCTCCGTGGGTGCCCCACTTGGACTGCATCAGGTCTCCCTGTGAGGGAGATGTGGGAAGACCCGTTGAAGGACCTTCACGCTGAACGTCAACGATAACGATGGGTATCTCCGCGATGGCAGCATAACCTATGTTTTCCTGCTTAAGGGAGAATCCCGGGCCGGATGTGGCCGTCATGGCCTTCAGACCGGCCATTGATGCGCCGAGAGCAGCAGCTATGCCGCCGATCTCGTCTTCCATCTGTATGAATTTACCGCCTACCTGAGGAAGTCTTAAGGCAGATCTCTCAGCGATCTCTGTTGAAGGAGTGATGGGATAACCGGAATAAAATCTCATGCCGGCTGCAATTCCTCCCTCTACTACAGCTTCATTTCCCTGTAATACCTGGAATCTCTTTCCTGCCATTACTCATCCACCTCCTCGTCAAGCCAAATAGCGTAATCCGGGCATCTCAGTTCGCAGAGACCGCAAAGAATGCAGTTCTCAGGGTTCTTGACGACGATCTTTTCCTTCTCCACCGCCAGAACTTCCTTGGGACAAAAAGCCACACAGATGCCGCAACCCTTACACCATTTCGGATAAGTAACCAATTTCTTCTTAGTTGCCATTTTTCACCTCGTGATTATCCACAATATCTTGTGCTTAGGGCAATTCCTAATATCACCCAGAATCACTATAACACCCCCACTTTTTATTTCAATATGTTTTTAAATTTAGAACATTTTTAGAACAAAAAGTTCACCCAGATAAAGAAAACCTCCGGAAAAAACCTTTTCCGGAGGTCGTTTTTTGGATATTTTGCACTATATCGGCAGTTCTATGCCGCCGTCCAGCTTCGGATCGTTGACGTGGGAGAACTCTTCTCTGATCTTTCTCAGATGTTCCGGCTCTGTCATCAGGTCGATGGCAGTGATCACGAAACCCTTCACGAAGTCCATGCAGTTCTTCACCGCCTGATCTGTTCCCGTCCTTCTGGCGAACTCGGGGGTATGCGGCTTGTATACCGCATCTTCTCCCGGAGCAGACAGGCTTGTGGTGGTCTGGATGGCCGGGCAGCAGTAGCTTACGTCTCCTATATCGGAACTTCCCGGAACAGGAGTCCTTCCCAGATCCGCGAACTTGTGTCCGGTGTACTTCTCCATGTTACCGACCATCAGGTCAGAAAGATAAAGGTTGGAGCAAACGTCTCTGAAATCTTCCTCGGCATCCCGGATCTTCACGGTGCAGCCCGTTGCCCTTGCGGCGCCCTCTGCACAGTCATAGACCTTCTGCGCCAGTTCCATGGCGTAGCTGAATCTGGAAGCCCTTGTGTAGAAAAGCGCACGGGTGTAATCGGGAATGATGTTGGGGGCCTTGCCTCCGTCCTGAATGATCCCGTGGATCCTGGCGTCAGGCTTGGTCTGCTGCCTGAGAAGGCCGACTCCGACAAAGAGCTGGATCATGGCATCCAGTGCATTGATGCCGTCCTCCGGAGCTCCTGCAGCGTGTGCGGACTTCCCGAAGAACTCTATCTGGAAGCACTTGATTGCCGAGAAGTTGAGAGACGTGGCGTCCTTGTACGCAGGGTGCGACATCATGGCAACGTCCAGGTCGTCGAAAGCGTGTTTCCTGGACATTTCCACCTTGGCACCGGCAGTCTCCTCGGCAGGTGTGCCGATGACGTATATCTCTGCGCCGAACCGGTCTGCAAATTCCCTCATGGCTATACCCGCTCCCACGCTCATGGTGCAGATAAGGTTGTGGCCGCAGGCGTGTCCCAGTTCAGGGAGAGCGTCGTACTCCGCAAGCATGCCGATCTTCGGGCCGGGTTTTTTGCCCTTGTAGACTGCCCTGTAGGCGGTCGGGATATCGCAGAAGCCCTCCTCCACTTCGAAGCCGTACTTTCTGAGAAGGTCGGTCTGCCATTTCAGAGCCTTGAACTCCTGATTGCCCAGTTCCGGGTTATCGTGGATGTCCAGAGCCAGTTTCCGAAGCTCAGGTTCAAGCTCTTCTACTATTTCGTCGATCCTCTTTATGATCTTTTCATCCATTGACTGTCACCTCACTGCATGCAGCCTATCGTTTTGAGTATGACGCCGGCCGACTTTTCCGCAGCCTTCTTCTCGAAGGTATCGTATGAATCCTCTGCCTTGTTGTCAGCCAAGTCAGAGATGCATCTGATCACCGCAAAAGGCACCTGATTGACGTAACAGGTCTGTGCCACAGCACAGCCTTCCATCTCCACTGCCAGCGCTTCGGGAAACCTCTTCTTCAGCTGTCTCTTCTGATCTCTTGAAGTGATGAACTGATCCCCTGTTATTATGGCGCCTGATTTGGAGCCCCTGGCATTCCGTCGGATCAGATCTGTCAGCTCCACATCCGACCTGAACCAGACCTGATTGGGGAAACAGAATTCCAGCTGGTGCGGGTTCACATCGTGGAACGTAAGCCTGTCAGCAACCACCAGGTCCATCTGTCTAACCGACGGATCCATGCTGCCTGCAACACCTGTGAACAATATACAGTCGGGCCTGAAGTGATCTATCATGATCTGAGTGAAAAGCGCAGCATTGACCTTGCTGACACCGCAGGTCGCAAGCACAGCAGTCTTGCCATGGATGGTCCCTCTGGTGAAGGTCATGCCGGCTATGACAGAGACCTCTGTATCGGTCATCTTTTTCAGGATGATGTCACTTTCGACCTCCAGAGCCGAAAGTATGCCTATCGTCTTATAGTCTCCCATGGTTCAGTCCTCTGAACTACATTTCTGCCATTTCTTTTTCGAGAATATCCTTTGCGTATCCCGTTGCTCTTGCCACTCCACCCTCCTCGAAGGGTACTGCAAGATTGGCCAGCTTCAGGATCTCCAGATAGCTCCTGCTACCGCCCACGTCCGTGAGTGCGAGATAGTCTTTCCAGGCGTTAGCCGGATCTTCAGCATATTTCTTCTTGAACTCCATGGCTCCCATGGTGGTCAGAGTGTAGTTGATGTAATAGAAGGGATAGAGGTAGATGTGAAGTTTGTGATACCAGTATCCGCCTCTCTCCATGAACTCGTCGTCCTCGTAGGTCCTCCAGGGCATGTACTTCTCTTCAAGCTTGTGCCACTCGTAGGTCCTCTCCCTTGGAGTCAGCTCCGGGTGAGCGTAGCAGATGTGCTGGAACTCGTCCACCGCAACGCCGAAGGGAACGAAGGTGATGGCCTCCTGAAGGTGTGCGAAACGATACTTGTCCGCATCGTCGCCGAAGAATCTCTCCGCATATCCGTAGGTGAACTGCTCCATGGACATGGAGTGGATCTCTGCTATGTCAGTGGAGGAGACATAGTAAGTCTCCACCGGCTGCCTGCGGCATGCTCTGAAGCCTGCAAAGGCATGGCCAAGCTCGTGTGTCAGAACCTGCATGTCGAAGATGGTCTGATTGAAGCAGGAGAATACGAAGGGTGCGCTGAGAGAAGGCAGCAGCGTCATGTAACCTGTGGAAGCCTTACCGGGCTTGTTCTTCAGATCCATGAGCTCATGATCGATCATGAAATCGATGAATTCAGCGGTCTCCGGGCTGAGCTCGTGGTACATCTTCCTTGCCTCTGCGATCATGAAGTCGTCGTCTCCGATGGGCGTGGCGTTGCCGTCGGGAAATACCCTCTTTTCATCGAAAGCCATGACCTTTTCGATCCCGAGTCTCTTTGCCTGAGCTTCATAGAGCTTCTGGCAGAAGGGAACCAGTTCCTTCCTGACCTGCTCTCTGAAGGATGCGACCTCCTCCTGTCCGTAGTCGGTCCTTCCCTGTTTCATGTATCCTACCGGGATGTAGTTCTCATATCCCAGATTTCTTCCCATCTCATTCCTGACCTTGATGAGTTCGTCCCAGATCTCCTCCAGCCTCTGCTCATGTCCGTGATAGAAATCAGAGTACGCCTTGAAAGCAGCGCGCCTCACCTCTCTGTCATCATGCTCGAAGAACTTCTGGATCCCGTAAAGATTCCTCTTCTCACCCATGAATTCCACCTGGCAGGCAGCCATGATGGACTGATACTCATCGGTGAGCTTGGCTTCCTTCTGCATCAGAGGGATATTGGCCTCGCAAAAGCTCTTTTTCTGAAGGTCCATCTCCACGAAGTACTGTTTCCCCAGCTTCTCCTCGATATAAGGTCTGAAGGGACTTTCCTCGATGGCAGCGTTGTACTGAAGGAAATATGGCATGATCGTGGGGAACGTCTCGTCGATCCACTGATTTTCCTTGTCGTAGAACTCATCCTTGGTATCCAGAGTGTGCCTGATGTTCACGATGGTGACCATGGTGGAGAGCTCTTTGCTCTTCTCCTCTTCCCTCATCATGATCTCAAGGACCTCTTCTCCGGAAGCGGCGTTCTTCACCGCTTCTGTGGCTTCCACGGTGTCCTTCACAAGCTTCTCCACATCGGGACGCCTGTACTCAAGTTCACTGAATTTCCAGTTGGTGTTTTCCATAAATTTACCTCCTTGTTGGGTCATGGGAACATTTTACCATACTGAAGCAAAATATACACTTAAAAATTGATTTTGAGCCTCATATGGGGTACAATTAAGCCGTTATACAGAAAGGTGACCACATGAAGAACAATCCTATCAATCTGACACTTCTGGGCTCGGCCCTCATATTCTATCTCCTGTACAAGGTAAGCGGCAAGCCGCCTCTGGCTTTCATCTCTTTCATTCTGATACTGGCGGCAGGCATCCACAGGCTGATCTATGACATCCGCCACGGCACCCTGCCCTTCACCAAGGCGCGGAACGCCAGAAGAGAGATGTGGGAACAGGCCCGCAGAAAAAACGACGAAGATCAGGATAACTGATCCGCATCTGATGTACCGATAAGCAAAGCCCCTCTGATGAGGGGCTTTTTTCTGAACTTATTTATCCTGGTCAGCGCTGAATCTTCCCAGTCTGTCGTTTATCAACAGATTGTCCTTAAGGGCGAC
>JAEEGJ010012356.1_pt1 | contig 21183 bp, 27 predicted proteins | sample 8958761 | NCBI WGS metagenome assembly JAEEGJ01 (sample SAMN16246546, study PRJNA631951) | gut metagenome | biome: gut microbiome; feature: rumen; material: RS-attached | host: Bos | place: Iran: Karaj | collected 2018-10
ACACATAACAATTTTATATAAGGTATAAAAGGAATCGTTTTCTACGATGGTCTTAAATGTCATAGATACCTCGATATTATCGTTATTTGGAATATCTGATCTACCTTAGATGGAGCTTACTTTTATAATATCATACTGTAGAGAATGATTCCATAGGGGGCGTTCGCTTAAAGGGTAGAATATGAAGACGTTTTATGCTATAGTTTTTGAGAGGAAAGAGAGGGGAAAAGTACATCTTTTCCGAATAATGTTAGATGGTACTAAAGGGTGTCGTATAGTAGTCGAAAACGCATCTGGGTACCCAAATTCGTCGGGAAGCCTTTTTGTGCAAAATGACGAATAAAACGGAGAATGCATGCCGACGAATTTTTGTGCTATAGGCGAACTTTTTACTACAACTTTTTGAGGGTTTTTAAGCCATGAATTTCAAACTACACTCGGAATTTCAGCCGACCGGTGACCAGCCGCAGGCGATCAAAGAACTGGTGGACGGATTCAAAAAAGGCAATCAATTCCAGACTTTACTGGGGGTTACGGGTTCCGGTAAGACCTTCACCATGGCGAATGTGATCGCGGCACTCAACAAGCCGACACTGATCATTGCACATAACAAAACATTGGCGGCCCAACTCTACGGTGAGTTTAAAGAATTCTTCCCGGAGAATGCAGTCGAATATTTTGTATCCTAAGAGTAGAAAAGGGGTTTTTTGAAATGTTGCACAGTCCGCGAAAGCCCTATCTGGTACGGCTTTTGCGGATTTTGCTATTATAGGATGGACTAGATAAAACTACTTGTACAGGGATGATTTGGGTACCCAAATTCGTCGGCATTCTATAATGACTGAACATGTCCTGCAGATTGTCTTGTTGGCAGAAGAAAACGGAATGAGAAATTGATAGTTGTAAAGGTTCGAAAGATTTGCTGGAAAATATACAAAAGAGTGTTAGTATATCTGTAAGAATCGGAGGTTATAGAGGGTGTATGAATGCATTGGTTATTAACTGCAGTCCCGTTCGTACCGGGGCAACTGCAGAAATTGCTAAACTGGTTTCAGAACAGTTATCAGCTGAGTACAGTGTAAAAAGTATATGCATAGATGACTATTCTTTTTCATTTTGCAAAGGATGCCGTTCATGTCACAATACAGCGAAGTGTGTCATGAGTGATGCGATAGTCATAGAGAATATAATGAATGAATATGATGAGGCAGATATTATCGTCTCTGTTTCTCCATCATATTGGGCTGATATTCCGGGACAATTTAAGGCATTCATTGACAGATGTACTCCATGGTGCAATACACATGAGCCGCATGCATCAATTAAGCCTGGAAAGAAAGGATACGCCATTGCTCTGAGAACCGGTCCAAACATGTCGGAATGTGAGAGGATAATCGGTAGTATAGAGCATTTTTATGGTCATCTGGAAATTGAATGTAAAGGTCATTTAGGGTTGACATCAATCGAATACAAAACAGATGTAGAAGTCAGAAAACAAGAGATTGTAGATTTCTGTAAGAGTATGTAAATGTTTTGCAGGATAATATGAAAAGAGACATTAATGAAATTAAGAGAATTTGAAATAGATAATGATTTTGAATCAATGAAAAACTGGGTTACGGACGAGAGAATGCACGCTATGTGGTGTGCCAATCTTATCAAGTATCCATTAAGCAAAGAACGCATGGCTACAACTATGACAGAAGCGGCAGATAGGTTTGGTGATGTTCCTTATGTTGCTATATCTGATGATGGCAGAGTGGAGGGCTTTTTTTGCTATTCATTTAATAATGAAACAAAAGAGGGTATGCTCAAGTTTGTAGTAGTAGATCCTGATGTAAGAGGAAAGGAAGTCGCCCAGAAGATGCTTAGGCTTGCGGTAAAACAGGCGTTTGATAATCCTGAAGCAGAAAGAGTACAGTTAAATGTATTTCCGGAAAATCCAAGAGCTAAGAGATGTTATGAAAAAGCTGGATTTGTAGTGAGAAACTTTACACCTGATGCATTTACTTTTAAAGATGAAACCTGGGGCAGATGCAATATGGTATTCAACAAGGAATAACTTACAGGATAATAAAGGAGTAACGATGATTGAGAATTTGGTTATAAGGGCAGAGACGCCCTCTGACTATATTGCTACAGAACTAATGACTATGCGTAGTTTTTGGAATAAGTATTGGCCCGGATGTACGGAGCACTTTCTTATTCGTATTATTAGGGAATCGGAGGATTATATTCCTGAGATAAGCCGTATAGCCGAGGTTGACGGCAAAATAGTCGGAGCAGTTTATTATACAAAGGCATGGATTGACGATGGAGATGTCAGACATGAAATAGCGACTTTCGGACCGCTTGCTGTTGAACCAACTATGGTAGGAAATGATATAGGCGGTGCTCTTATGCGAGAAACTATAAAGCTGGCCAAAGAAGCGGGAATAAAAGCTATCGCACTTATGGGAGAGCCAAACTATTATCCAAGATTCGGATTTAAGCGAGGAGCGGAATTGGGGATTACAGATGCCCAGGGAAATACTTTCGATGCGCTTATGTGTCTTCCGCTTAGTGATGATTTTTCAAGTGTTAAAGGCAAACTCATTGAGAGCGCAGATTTTGAGAAGCTTGAAGATGAAAAACGTCTTGAGGAAATCAACAAAGAATTTCCTGTATATCGCAAGGTTAAAGTGCAGGAAGGTTTCATGCAGATATTTGAGCAGCATTTAGGTGTGGTAGAAGCTATAGATGGGGACGAATACATGGTTCGATATTGGGAACTCCTGATTCCGGCAAGACTTTCGCCTGACATGGCTAAAGAACCTTCGGTTGGGAGTGATGTACAATTCATCTGGAATCATAAAGGTGAGTCGAGTATCACAAAAGTTTTTGAGAATCTGCTTGAAGATTAAATCGGAAGATAAATTGCCATGGAGGAGACAGAGTTTTACAAGCCCTGTCTTTTTTTGAAATAATACATTGATGTTTATCGATGTATGTGCTATTATCAACACATCGACAAATATCAATGTAAGGAGGAGATTATGGCTAAATTAGACGAAGTATTGATATGCAAGGCTCTTGGCGATCCTAACAGAATGGAAATAGTTAAGATGCTTTCTGATCAGGAGAAGTGCGGATGCAAGCTTCTTGAAAAGTTTGATATTACACAGCCGACTCTTTCTCATCACATGAAGATACTTGTAGATTCGGGACTGGTTAACGACAGAAAAGAAGGCAAGTGGCACTACTATTCAATAAACACGGACATCATGAAGGAATTCTGTGGTTTTATAAAAACTCTCTGTAATGAAACCACCGGCAAGTGCTGTAAGGGAGAATCGTAATGTGGAACTTTATTCAGACTCAGGTCTTAGGGATGAAGTGGCTGAACACTTTGAGCGGAGAGCTCCTGTCTGCAATAGGATTGGATATAGATAGCAGGATAGGCTCCAGTATACATTTTTTTATCTATGATGTGATAAAGATCACGATTCTTCTATGCTTGCTGATCTTTGTGATCTCATATATCCAGAGTTTCTTTCCACCGGAGCGCAGCAGGAGGATAATGGGCAGATTTCACGGAATCTGGGCAAATATCATAGGAGCTTTACTTGGAACAGTGACACCTTTTTGCTCATGTTCATCAATCCCGATATTTATGGGATTCACAAGTGCCGGATTACCACTTGGAGTAACGTTCTCTTTTCTGATTTCATCACCGATGGTGGATCTTGGGAGTCTTGTACTTCTCATGAGTATCTTTGGCGTACAGATAGCCATCGTTTATGTAGTGATGGGCTTGATGATCGCTGTTGCAGGTGGAACACTGATCGAGAGACTTCATATGGAAGATCAGATTGCGGATTTTATCAGGAATGCAAACAGCAGCGTTGATATAGAAACTCCGAGCCTCACTGTTAAAGAGCGGCTGATCTATGCAAAGGACCAGGTAGTATCTACAGTAAAAAAGGTGTTTCCATACATTCTGATAGGAGTCGGTATTGGTGCTGTGATACATAACTGGATTCCGGAAAGCTGGATCAGGACAGTGCTTGGGGGAAGAAATCCCTTTGGGGTTATACTTGCAACGATTCTGGGCATTCCGATGTATGCTGATATCTTTGGCGTGATCCCAATAGCAGAGGTACTCCTGTCCAAGGGCGCTTTGCTTGGTACGATCTTAAGCTTTATGATGGCAGTGACTACACTCAGTCTTCCGTCGCTCATTATGCTGAAGAAAGCTATCAAGCCAAAACTGTTAGGAACATTTATAGCCATATGTACAGTAGGTATCATCATTGTCGGATATGGTTTCAACATATTTCAATATTTATTCATCTGAAGGAGGATATGGTCATGAATATTAAGGTATTAGGCGGAGGATGCAAAAGCTGTGAGGCGCTCCTTGCATCTGCAAAAGAAGCAGTGGCGAAAAAAGAGATCGATGCAGAGATAGAGTATATCACGGATATGGAAAAGATCATGGGTTTTGGAGTGATGAGTATGCCGGCTCTTATAATTGATGGAAAAGTAGTTTCTGCCGGAAAGGTTCTTAAGGCTAAGGAAGTTGAAAAATTCTTATAGGAGATGTCAGGGAAAAATGAACAATAAACGTGATAAAGCAATCGGATACTTTTCCTCAAAAATGCACTGTTCACAATCCGTACTGGCGGCTTTTTCGGAGGAGTGCGGGATATCGGAAGAACAGGCCTTCAGACTGGGGTCTTGCTTTGGGAGCGGGATGCGTAAGGGCGAGGTCTGCGGAGCGTGTACGGGAGCGCTTATGGTATTGGGGTTTCTGTATGGTGAGACACACCTTGGAAATATGGAAGAGCGCGAGCTTTCAAATCACATAAATGATCTTATGATGGGGCGTTTTAAGGAAGCAAACGGATCTTACATATGCAATGATCTTCTTGGATATGATATTTCAACTCCGGAAGGAAGACAGAAGGCCAGGAATGAAGGATTATTTACGGAGTTTTGCCCTAAGATGGTTGCAAGTGCGGTAGATATATTAGAAGAAATCATAGAGGAGATGGAACATGACAGATCGATTAAGTGTTAGACCGGTTCAGATAAGCGATGTCGAACGGCTTGCGGAAATCTATTCGTACTACGTTCATAACACGGCCGTATCATTCGAGTATGAGGCACCGTCAGCGGATGATTTTATTAAAAGGATAGAGCATACTACAGAAAAGTATCCATATCTTGTCTGTGAGAAGGACGATCTGGTAGTAGGATATGCATATGCCGGAGCATACAGCGTTAGAGAAGCATACACATGGACTGTAAGTATGTCAATTTATGTAGATAAGGATCATCGGAGAGAAGGGATAGGCTCTCAATTATATGCATCCCTTGAGAACGAATTGAAAAAGCAGGGAGTCATCAATCTTCTTGCTGGAGTTGCCTTTTCAGAGAAAGAGGAAGAGTATCTGTCTCACGACAGTTATCTGTTCCACTTGAAAGAAGGATATGAAAAGGTGGCACATATGAAGAGTGTCGGTAAAAAGTTCGACAGGTGGTATGATCTTTTGTGGATGCAGAAAAAAATATAACGGATAGAATCGGAATCTATAAGTTGTAAGCTATTCCGGAATTTAAAGATTCGATAGCATTACAATAAATACCATTTTGCATTTGGTGTAAATTATTGGATTGAAGGCAAGGACAAGTCCTTCCATTAAACTATTGCAGAGGCTTGCAGAAGGGATGGATATGGTTTTGAATATATCGTTCACACCCAAAGCAAGTGTCAGAAAATGAACACACCTATAAGTGAAGCAGATATTGTGGAAAGATTATCTATTTCAGGATAACTTATGAAGGATTGAGTAATAGTGTAAAGAAGGAGGTTTTTTAATGAATGAATTATGTATGATAATCAAGGATATGGTTAAACCGAATTTTCTAAATATAAGGACATCAATTCAGACCTATAATCGTGATGCGATTTGTTGTGGTGCTCCTTGTTGGCGCTGGGTATATCATACGCTTCATTCTGCGGATAAGTGGTTTATCAATCCTTGCATATATGATGAACCTCCATTTCATGAAGATGGTTTGGACAATCCTGATAATCCTTCTTCGGTAATACTTTCAGACGAACAACTCCTTGATTATCTTGATAGAATCGAACAAAAAACTTACACATATCTTGATTCTCTTACAGATGAAATGCTGTATGAATGCCCTGAAAACTGTGAGCATACAAGGATGGAATTGGTGCTCAGACAGTTTCGCCATATCTCATTCCATACAGGAATGCTAAATGGGCAAACTGCATTAGCAACAGGAAAATTTCCAATGTGGGTATCTCAGACAGATAAGTATGTGGATGACGGTATTTTTTTCGGAAGGTATCGTAAAGGACGAGTAACAAAATAATTATGATGCAGGCAGGTAATAACGGCCTTACCAAGACCAAATATCTTATTTCAAGAATGGAAGACTTTTCAAGATGGGAGATACCTATGGCTGCATGAGTTTTTTGCAGATTACAGCTTCAGATATCAGCGACAGGATGTTAGCGGATTTCCTGTCCATGGAATCAAGCCAGATTGTAACGATGCACTTGCAGTCTGTAAATCAGAATGAAGTAATTAAGACCATCAAGCACACTAATGAGGGGGATGGACAATGATAGATGACACGCAGGAAAAGATAAGCTTCAGCGGCACGGTGATCTCTGTTCAGCCCAGATCCAACGTGTGGAGATATAAACTGGACAACAGAACCCATGGCAAATGTCGCTATTGAGTATAATTGGGGCGTTACACAGAAAATCCGTTTTGAAAGCTTTTGTTATGGCCCCAAGAACTGCGCACTTTACAAGATGGGCAGACCAAGAGCAGTTCCATACAAAGACATGGAATCAGACTACGATACAGGCTGGCTTGATGACATATGTACGGAGAGACGCGGAGATGATGAATAAGCATACCATATATTGCAGCTTTCTACCTTAATGTAAAAGGCCGGAGGCAGAATTTTTATACTATGAGTATAATAGACAATAAAGATTTCCAGTGCTAACCATACAACTTCACTTGACGAGTCTAGTGAAGTTTGTAGCTTGAAAGGAGATAAAAATGATACAGAATATCCCGTCAATAGATCTGATTGCTACAGGGCAGAAAATTAAACAACTTCGAGTGAAAGCAGGTATTTCTGTAAAAAAATTGCAGGAGGTGTTCGGCTTTTCTACTCCGCAGGCGATTTACAAGTGGCAGAACGGAACTGCAATGCCGACATTAGATAATTTGGTCGTGTTGGCAGCTGTTTTGGGAGTTACTTTGGATGACATTATTGTTACTGATGGTGAATGGCTTTATGCGGTAGGCGCATAAATTGAATATAGTATGTTTGCGTGACCGAGATGGCTTATGGTACCGTCCTGCTAAGACGGAGCACGGCTTTTCGTGCCAAAGGTTCGAATCCTTCCTCTATGTCCGCTTTTTTACTAAAAAAGGCTGATGCCTCGATAAGAGGGAGCGCTGCAAATTAGCAGTGATTATTTGCGGGTGAATTGACTTGTGATTTTTTGAATAAAGTTTTATACTGAGGTTAAGAGTTATATAGTATTAAATATAGATAGGAGATTATTATGCCAGCTATTATGCCTATTTCTGATCTTAGAAATTATACAGATGTACTTAAAGAAGTTGATTCAAGTAGTAGAGTTTACCTTACCAGAAATGGAAGAGGTGCGTATGCAATAATGACTGTGGAGGAAGCAGACGAACTTGATCGTTTAAGGACAATTCATAATGTATTAGGTGACCTAAAGAAGGCTGAAACACGTTCTGAACGAGAAGGCTGGGTTAGCGATGAAGAAATGCAGAAAGTGATGGGACTTGACGATTGAAGGTATTGCGTTATTCTCAAGATTATAGAGAAAAGATTATTAAAATGCGGAAATACATAGATTCGTATTTTGGAAAAATAAAAAGGAAAGAAGTATTTACAAAAATAAATAGCAGAATTCATGAAGTCAGGGAAAATGAAAATATAGGAATTTCTGTCAAAAACATGTTTGGAATCGATACTGATTACTATTATATTTATGTTGCAAAGAATTATATTTTCTACAGGATAGATGATGAACAGATATATATAGTGAATATCTATGATGAACGTGAGGATTATATGTGGAAATTGTTTAGAATTAAAACTACTTCCCAAGAAACGGAAGATTATTGGGGCGAATAAATGGTACTACAGTTAGGCGTGATAGGGTATAAAATGGAATTATCAACGCAGACTAAGAAATCACAAAGACACTATCAGGCGAAATGAAACTTGAAGATGAAATTCACTATGATGACTAAAAAGCGGCTTTCGGCATTGATCCGGAACCCGCTTTTTTGTTAATTATTCATAAAATAATCGCAATAATGATAACAGCCATCCATTAAATGATAAAATATATTGTGGTAAAAAGTTTCTTTGCTGTCTTATACAGGAGGTGACTCTCTTGGAAAAATACAGATATAGTGATGAAGAACTAAAGCTATTGGAAAACAGCCCAATCCCCTTTGCGATTTATCAGCGTGTTGATGGAAAGGTGGTTACAGTAGTCATGTCGGAAGGTTTTTTGGAGCTTTCCGGATATGAGGGCATGGATAAAAAAGAAATCTATGATCTTGTGGATAGCGACATATATCGTTTGGTACATCCTGATGATCTGGCTTCCGTAGGTGATGCGGTAGATCGGTTTTTAACAGAGAGCGGCGTTTTCGATGTGATCTACAGGCAAAAAAGGTATGAAGAATACAGAGTAGTTCATTTATGCGGAAGGCACATTTACAAAGAAGACGGTACAAGACTAGCCGTTATCTGGTACACAGATCAGGGAGTTTTTGTTGGCGGAAGTATAAATGAAAACGAGGTTATTTCTGCAGAATATGCTAGACTGCAGCAGGAGAACGAGCGTCTGAGGAAAGAGGCTGATGCAAACAGGAAGATAGTGAGCCTGAAGAAATCGCTAACAGATCTTTTGACCAATATGCCGGCCATGACATTTTCAAAAGATGTAGACACCGGAAAGTATCTTGCATGTAATCAGGCATTTGCGGATTATGCGCATAAAGAAACTCCGGAGGGCGTTGTCGGGCTGACTGATCTGGAGATTTTTGATGAAGAGACGGCTATTCATTTTATAGAGGATGATAAGAAAGCTCTTGCGATGGACAAGCCTTATATTTTTTATGAGGATGTACCTGATGCTGCCGGTAATCCGAGACAGTTTCAGACAACAAAGCTTAAGTTTACAGATGATACCGGTAGGGAATGCCTGCTTGGACTGTGCCAGGATGTGACCGATGCTATGCGCATTAAACGTGAATATACGGAAAAACTTGCGCTTGTGCAGAATATGGCTGAGATTGATTCGCTTACAGGCATCAAGAACAAGAATGCATATAAAGTAAGAGAGGGCATTATGAATCAGAGAATTCAGGAGCACCGTCAGCCTGAGTTTGCTATTGTGGTATTGGATGTAAATGATCTTAAGAAGATTAATGACACTAAAGGGCATGAAGCCGGGGATAAATGCATATGTGATGCATGTGACACAATCTGCAGGATTTTTAAGCGCAGTCCCGTATACAGAATAGGTGGCGATGAGTTCGTGGTCATCTCGCAGGATGAGGACTATGCTCGCAGTGAGAAACTTATAGATATAATCGCACGGCATAACGAAGATGCTCTCTATAATGGCGGAGTTGTCATTGCCTGTGGTATGGCGAAGTACGACCAAGAGGATTGTGTGGCAGCAGTATTTGAAATTGCTGACAAAAGAATGTATGAAAACAAGAAATTTTTAAAGAATCGTAAGTAATATAATGAATCAAAAAAACGGGAAAAAAGGGTCCTTCATACGTACAATTGCGATAGCTTCAGTGGGCTATCTTTTTCTGATGATCATAATTTTATCCGCAGTGTGGTGGAATACAGGGCGGACTCTGGAAAATGGCGCTGAATCCAACTTAAATCAGGCAAAAGAGATATTTGGCTATGAGATGGATGAGATATTAAAGTCTAATGAGCAGGCATTGGCAATAATTCTTCAGGACAGTAAGGATATTACCGCTTTCGATAAAGGAACCGAAATAGAAAAATCTGTAGCGGCCCAGAATATATTGCAGCTACTTAAAAACGTCGCCGGTAGCAGCGCAGATGTTGACACGATCTTTTTCTACGATCTTATCGGAGATACATTTTTATCCAAGACGGCCACCGGCCTTAGCTATAGTCAAAATGTTGCGATTGAGGAGACTATAAAAAGACTCTATGAAGAATATCCGGGCAACATGCCGTCATACTGGTTTTGCGAGAAGGTAGGCAATAAGAATTATTTACTGCGGCTATACAAGAATAAAAAGAGAATGCTTGGGGCTCTGGTGGATGTAACTGCAGCCTTGAAAAAGAGCTTGGCCAACGATTCTGTCTGTTACCTTGTCACGGATGAAAACGGAAACATAATCGCCAAGGCGGGAAGTGACATTGGTATTACAACAGACGATATTGATACAACGCACATAGCCGATGCTGCGTGGTCGGAAAACGGGAAATTCTTTTTCCTGGGAAGTGCTTCAAAAAGAGGTAATTTCTTAATCTTCGTAGCAATAGATAAGGGCAGGGTATTCGGTGCATTCCAGCTTATTCAGGTTGTAATCCTTGTGCTTATCTTATCTGCAATCTTCATGTTGATAATCATGACTTTGTATGCAAGAAATGTGGTTTATATGCCGCTTAAAAATCTTATGTCTGTCATGAAGCGTATCGAAAACGGTGAACAGAACTGCAGACTTCCGGATAAAGCAGATACAGTGGAGTTCATGCGGATCAACGATAGTTTTAATCACATGATGGACACAATTGTAAATTTGCGTATGAAGTCTTACGAAGAACGAATTCAGTTTGATGAGGCAACGCTAAAGTACGTACAGCTTCAGATCAAACCTCATTTTTTTCTTAATGCTCTCACGACGATTCACAGTATGTCATTCCAGGACAGGAACGACGAGATACGTGATTATATAGAAAGGCTTTCGCGAAACATACGGTATCTTTTCAGATCGGGACTTCATACTGTAAAGCTTTCGGAAGAAATTGAGCATGTCAGGGACTATATTGCGATGCAGGATATTCTTTATCCGGGGTGTGTATTTGAATTCATAGATGTTGATGAGAAGGTGTCTGAATATCCGATTCCGCAGCTTCTTATACATACCATGCTGGAGAATATTTACAAACATGCGGTATCGGTGGATAAACTGACGTCAATTCTGATTTCCTGCAAGCTTGAAGTAAGGGGCGGTGAGTCTATGTGTCACATCACGGTTGAAGATGACGGACAGGGATTTCCGGAAGAATTTCTTTCACAGGTTCGGGACGGAAATGTTACTGTAAAAGAAAACGGGCACGGCGTGGGACTTTGGAATATGAAAAAGACCTTAAAACTCATGTACAAAAGAGATGATCTGATGGAGTTTTCAAATAAAGAACCAAACGGTAGCCGCGTAGATATGTGGATACCAAGAAGAGTAAAGAGGCAGAGCAGTGTATGGAAGCTATCGTAATAGATGATGACATTCCCACAGTTGACGTAATAGTGGATACTGTGGCATGGGACAAATTTCATATAGACAAGGTGCATACGGCATATAATATCGAGACCGCGAAAAAGCTTTTTTCCGAAAACGATATAAGCCTTGCAATCTGCGACATAGAGATGCCCATGGGAACCGGACTTGAGCTGATCAAATGGGTTAGGGAAAACGGGATTGAAACAGAATTCATTTTCCTTACAAGCCATGAAAAATTCGATTATGCCAGACAAGCCATAGAATACAGCGCGTCAGGATATGTGGTTAAGCCTTTCAATAACGATCGTATGGAGGCTGAACTGACAAACGCAATTCAAAAGCTTCATGACAAAAAAGAGAGCCATAAGGCATCCCTCTATGAGGAGTGGTACTCGGGAAATCTTGGGTATGTTGAAGCTCTTTTCTGGCTTGATGTTTTGCAGCAGAGAATTGCCTCCGACAAAGAAGTTATTGCAAAAGAGATCTCCCAGAGGCGACTTAATATAGATGCTGACAGGCAGTATCAGCTTTACATTATTGCCGGTGGCAATATTGAGCAGATAGAGGAAAACTGGGGTAAGGGCGGTGCCGGAACATATGAAAAAGAGCTGGTAAAGTTTCTTGGTAACAGTATTTTCATTGGCATTTCCGAAGGGAAGTTTGTCAATTACAGGGTAAAAAATATAATTTATACCGCGATTGTTGTCGGCGAAGATGATGCCGGGATAATTGCAGACAGGCTAAATAGTGAAGGACCGCAGGTACTGGAAAAAGCCAAGGAGGTCTTGCGGAACATAATCACTGTCTACATTGGAAATGCGTGTGATATAGACAAACTCTGTCTTGCCAAGACACATATAGAGGAGCTGGACAAAAACAACGTGGCTTCCAAGGGCAAGGTTTTTCACGAAAACGATGAGATCGTCCTTGCTACAGAAAAAGGTCATATGCTTGACCAGCAGGAAATCAGGCTCCTTCTTAATGAAAAGAAAAAGAAAGAGCTTCTTAATCTTCTTAAATTCAGCATGGAAAATCTGGCAGCAGCCAAAAAACTTGATGCAGCGGCACTTGCCGAGATTAAGCAGGATCTTTTGCAGATTGTGTTTGTATATCTCCATGGAAAAGAAATTCAGGCCACGCAGCTTTTTGCCAATGAGGCTTCCGAGTCGCTGGAGAGGCAGGCTACGGATTCTCTCATGAACATGATGAGGTGGCAGGTTTATCTGATTTCCGAGACACTTGATTATGTCTCGGAAGTTGAAGCTTCGGACTCAATCGTATCCCGTGCCAAGGCCTTTGTTCATGAGCATTATAAGGAAGACATCTCAAGAACCGAGATTGCAGAGTGTGTATATTTGACTCCGGAGTACATGGCGAAGATGTTCAAGAAAGAGACCGGCATAAGCCTTAAGCAGTATATAACCGATTTCAGGATAGATAAGGCCAAAGAGCTTTTATCCAGAGCAGATGCGAGGATAAGTGACGTGGCTACTGAAGTTGGATTTGATAATTTTTCATATTTTTCAACGGTTTTCAAAAAGACAACAGGGCTTACTCCAAATGAGTATCATACACAAAACTTAAAATTGAAAAACTAAGACTTGTTTTTGAAAGAGAAGTAATATATTCCCTTTGTATAATGAGTGCATCTTAGAAATGCAAATAACAAGGGAGGTTATTATGGTTAAGAAAATTCTCAGTGTGTTACTGGCCGGAACAATGGCTCTTTCATTGGTTGCCTGTGGATCGTCAACAGGTAGTGAAGGCGGAGTTGATCAGAACGGTGCCGCTAACAATGGCTCCGATTACGATCAGATAACATACGCATTTGTTACTTTTAATACGGTTCCTGATGATACCTCTGCTGTAGAAGAGGTTATCAACAAGATCACCAGAGAGAAGATCGGTGTTGAAGTTCATCTTATGCCGCTTTCAATCGCGGACTACTCACAGCAGGTAAGCCTTGCGGTTCAGAATGGCGAGGTTGATATTTTCCACACATTAGGTGACCTTGGAAGCTCGATAGCAAGCGATATGTGTTATGACTTAACAGATATTATCGATGCTGACGCACCTGAGATAAAGGCTCTTTTCGAAGAGGAATGGCTCAAGACAACAATGTTTGACGGAAGACTTTATGCGATTCCAACACTTAAGCCTTTCGCACTTCAGCCGATGCTTATATACAGAAAAGATCTGGCGCAGGAGCTTGGACTTGATATGCAGTCGGTTAAGTCTCCTGAGGACCTTACAAAGATTTTTGCACAGGTAAAAGAGGCTCATCCTGAGATGACTCCTTTTGCACCTGTATCACAGGGTGACAGCGGACTTACAAGATGGATTTCAGAGATTGACTGGCTTGGAGATTCTTTTTCATCACCGACAGGTGTTCTTCAGGGCGATGATATGACGGTTACAAGCTACTATGATCTTGCAGATTTCGAGAAGTATGCTTCACTTGTAAGAGAGTGGTACCTTAGCGATTACATCATGAAGGATGCGGCTACTACAACATCATCTGCAGCAGAACTCATGTCTTCAGGAAGCTATTTCTCATACTCAGCTTCTTACAGCTATCCTCTTGCGGATGCGGCAGCAGCTCTTTCTGCTCCCAGCGGATACGAAGTAGAGGCAATCGCGCTCGGAGATGCTTACCTTGACACATCTTCAATAAATGCGGTAGCACAGGTTATTGCTTCAACATCAGAAAATCCTGATGCGGCACTTAAATTCCTCAACCTCACATATACAGATCCTGAGGTGATCAATGCAATGCTCTATGGTATTGAGGGAGAGGATTATGTAAAGAATGCGGATGGAACAGTATCTTATCCCGAGGGACAGGATGCGGCAACAGTTCCTTACACTGCACAGCTTTCCTGCGGTGTTCTTGGTAACTTCTTCATCCAGTGGCCTCTTGAAGGTTCAGGTTCAGAGGAATCACTTAAGTGGGAAGATGAGCAGAACCACAAAGCTAAGAACTCACCTGCGATGGGCTTTACATTTGATCCTTCGTCGGTTCAGACACAGTACACAGCTGTAAGCAACGTTATTCAGCAGTATGTGCCCGGTATTGTCTGCGGATCTGTTGATACAGAGCCTGCTTTTGCAGAGTTCCGTCAGGCTCTTAAGGACGCCGGATATGATGACATTCTCGCTGCCAAGAAAGAGCAGCTTGATGCCTGGGTTGCAGCTCAGTAATAAATTCATATATATATAACCTTGATTCACTGTCAGGCTTTGCTTATGCAGGGCCCGGCAGTGAATTATTTTGTGCGGAAAATCTCTCTGAAATTCCTGTCAAACAGATAATAGCTATGCTGTAGATGTATCCCTCAAATTTGAAAAAACAGGACTTGTTTTTGAAAGAAAAGACATCCCATTCTCCGTATACTGAAATCATCAGGAAAGGAGAAGAGCAATGTCTGATATGAAAAAGAAAAATTCAAAAACAAAATATGCAAAATCCGGCCCGCTTCTTCTGATCGCGGCTCCGGGTATCATATATCTTTTGATCAATAATTACATTCCAATGTTTGGTATTTTCCTTGCATTTAAGAAATTCAGTTATAAAAAGGGTGTGTGGGGAAGCCCGTGGAATGGTTTCGATAATTTCAAGTTTTTGTTCCAAACAAAAGATGCGCTTATAATGACCAGAAACACAATTCTGTATAATCTGGCATTTATCGTCATAGGAACGATTATTGCGATCACCATTGCGATTTTTCTAAATGCACTCGGGGATTCAATAAGAACTAAGTTTTTCCAGTCGGCGCTTCTTTTGCCCAACCTTATGAGCTGGGTAATAATTGCATACATGGTCTTTGCTTTCCTTAATTCGGACAGCGGCTTTATCAATAACACGATTCTTAAGGCCCTTGGTAAGAAGGAGATAGCCTGGTATATGGAAAGTAAATACTGGCCGTTCATTCTGACTTTCGTGCAGATGTGGAAGAATGCAGGTTACCAGTCAATCATCTATCTTGCAGCCATCGCCGGAATCGATAAATCTGTCTATGAGGCAGCAAGCCTTGACGGAGCTTCCAAAGTTCAGCAGATTTTCAAGATTACGCTTCCGATGTTAAAACCCACAGTGATCATCCTGACACTTATGGCAGTGGGAAGAATTTTCTTCTCAGACTTCGGACTTTTCTATCAGGTTCCTATGAATTCGGGAGCTGTTTATTCTACAACACAGACTATTGATACCTACGTTTACAGAGGTCTTATGGAACTCAATGACGTTGGAATGAGTGCTGCAGCAGGACTCTTCCAGTCACTTCTTGGATTTATAATCGTAGTTTCCGCTAATGCACTTGTTCGTAAGATAGACAGCGACAATGCACTGTTCTAAAAGGAGATAGACAATGGTTAACATGAAAAAAAAGCTGATGGCTTCAGATACAAAAATTTTCAAGATTGTTTCGACAATAATTTTGGGACTTCTTGCTTTGGTGGCTCTTTTACCCATAATCCTCATCGTTATCGCATCATTTACGGATGAGACAACACTGCTTAGGAACGGTTATTCTTTTTTCCCTGAGATGTGGTCTGCGGATGCTTATGTTTACATGATCCAGCAGGGATCGACAATATTCAGGGCATATGGGATTTCAATACTCGTGACGATTATAGGAACTGTGGTGAGCGTACTCATTACAACTATGATCGCATATCCCATGAGCAGAAGGAACTTTAAGTATAAAAACGCTCTGGCATTCTTCGTGTTCTTTACAATGCTGTTTAACGGCGGAGTTGTTCCGTCTTACATGATGTGGACACAGGTTTTCCAGATTAAGAATACACTTTGGGCACTGATAATTCCTAATTATCTCTGCGGAGCATTTAATATTTTTCTTGTAAGAAATTACTATGCGAACAGCATTCCTGAGGCGCTTATAGAGTCAGCCCAGATTGACGGTGCAAGTGAGCTTACGATCTTCTTTAAGATTATTTTCCCGCTTGCGGTACCGACTGTAGCAACGATTTCGCTTTTTACAGCACTTATCTATTGGAATGATTGGGTAAATGCGCTGTATTATATACAAAAACCTCAGTACTACGGAATTCAGAATCTGCTTATCAGGATCATGAATAATATCCAGTATTTGAAGAGCGGAGCAGCTTCTGTAGCTGTAGGAACAGGTGCCATATCACTTCCAAGCAACGCCGTGAGAATGTCCATGGCAGTTATAGGAATACTTCCAATTGTTGTTATTTACCCCTTTGTTCAGAAGTATTTTGTAAAGGGCGTTGTGGTAGGTGCTGTAAAAGGTTAAGAGAACTTAAGAAAGGCATATTATGACAATACAAGATGTAATAAAGAAAATTGAAGGATACCATCCGGACCTTGGCCCATCTTATAAGGGATGTGACGGAATTAAATGCGGAAATCCCGATGTTGAGTGCACGGGAATTGTTACCGCGTTGGTACCGACGGTGGATGTTATAAAAAAGACAGCTGAGCTTGGATATAATATGTTATATGTCCACGAGCCGACCAGCTATCTTACACCTGATTATCCGGTATGGAAAGCTGATTTTAAGTGCGACGTCTATGACGAGAAGATAAAGCTTGCAACCGACAACGGTATTGTGATCTACAGAGATCATGACCACACCCATGCTCACAGACCGGATGGAATATTCACCGGCGTTCTTAAGTACATGGGATGGCTTGATTATCTGAATGAGGAGTGCGAAGGAGTTCCGTTTGGATTTGTTGTGGATCTGCCGGAGGCTCAGAGCGTAGAAGAGCTCAACAGACAGTTTATGGAAAAGATTGGCATGAATGGCGTCAGATATATAGGAAGAGCTGAGGATAAGATCAAGAGACTTGCTATTGTTGCACATCTTTTTCCAAATGCCTTTGTAGAAACGGTAGATACAGAAGATCACTACGACGATTTTTCAACGCAGGTTATTAAGGCGATGCAGAGAGACGATATTGATGCCATAGTTCCCGGAGAAATAATCGAGTGGAATCTTTTGTCATACATCAGAGATGCTTCGCAGCTTGGAGAAAATAAGGTGTGCTTTAATCTGGGACATTTTAATTGGGAAGAGCTTGGCGCGAAATACGCTGCTGACTGGATTCCGGAGCTTGTTGGTAATGAGTTGCCTGTCAGGTACGTGAAGACAGATGATATGTGGAACTACGCAATGTAACAGAGATAAAATAAATTCAAATAATAATCGGGAGTTTCGGATGAATACGGCTTTATGTTTTAATGATGTATTATGTTACGACAATAGACCAAAGCCCATAGTAAAAAGAGACGGCAAGTACTTTTTGCGTCTTTTGGAGAAGGGGGCGAAGAAGGTACAGCTTAAGTTTGCGGAAGTCCTTTATGATTTTTACAAGATCGATGGGGATGAATGGGAGATCGAGCTGCCTTTTTGCACAGCAATTAATTACATACAGATTGTGGTTGACGGCAATGAAAACCTTGAGGCAATACTTCCGATAACCTATGGATATTCAAGGCCGTATAATTATATTGAACTGCCTGAATATGAAGAGGATTTTTTGGCACTTAAGAATGTACCGCATGGATCGGTGAGGAGAGAGTACTTCTTTTCCCATATGACGGGAGAGTGGGAATCCTGCATGGTTTACGTACCTTTTGAGTATGACAGTGATCCGGACAAAGTGTACCCTGTTCTATATCTTCAGCATGGTCACGGAGAAAATGAGATAGGCTGGAGTATGGCAGGTAAGGTAAACTTAATAATGGATAATCTGATTTCCGAAGGTAAGGCACAGCCGTGCGTTATAGTGATGAATAATGGAATGGTGCAGAAGAAAGAGGGGGATGAACATATCGTGGATCATCTTCTCTTTGAGCCTATGCTAATGGAAGATGTTATTCCTTTTATAGAAGGCAGATACCATGTGGGCGGATGTAAAGCAAGACGCGGTATTGCAGGTCTTTCAATGGGATCCGTTCAGGCTTCGATGATAGCCTGTAACCATGGCGACATGTTTTCTGAGGTGGGAATATTCAGCGGATTTTTGCACGACTGGATAAGCGCAAGCCCATTGGACATGAGTTGCCACAAGGAGAGTGACAATGCGCATCTTGATGCAATGAACGATGCGGATGAGTTTAACTCAAGGTTTAACACATTCTTTAGAGCTATAGGGAATGAGGATCCGTTTCTTGAGCACTTTGAAAATGATGACAGCCTTTGCAGGGAAAAAGGAATTAACTGCACAAGAAAAATTTACGAAGGAACTCACGACTGGAATGTGTGGAGAAAATGCATCTATGATTTCGCACAGATGATATTTGCAAGCTAATGTTGAATGTAAAAGAGGGTTTGGCAAAAAATATTTAAATGATAGGAGAGGGACAATGGCAACAGGGAGACTTAGATTTTATTCATTATCACAGATGGGGCAGGCTAATATTGTCTATGTTATACCAAGGGACGTGCCTGAGTTTATGACGATGGGAAATAAGAACTATGAAAGACCGATGAAGACTTTGTATCTTCTTCACGGTATTTCCGGAAATGAGTGCGATTGGGAATATAACGGAATCGCTGAGGATATTGCCTTTAAATACAACATGGCAGTTATTATGGTTACGGCAGGCAATAACTTCTATCTGGACAGAAAGGCTACAGGTTGCCAATACTGCACCTATGTCGGAAAAGAAGTTGTGGAATTTACAAGAAAGATGTTTGGTCTTTCTGACAAACAAGAGGATACCTTAATCGGCGGACTTTCTATGGGAGGTTTTGGTGCAATCCACACTGGATTTGCCTTCCCTGAAACTTTCGGCGGAGTAATTGCTCTTTCATCCGCGCTTATTATCCATCAGATCGCGAGTATGAAGAGTGGTGATGCTGATGAGATCGCAAACTATGATTATTACAAAGAGGTATTTGGCGATCTTGATAAGGTTGAGGAGTCGGATGCAAACCCCGAAGTTCTCTATGACAGAAATGTAAAGGAAGGAAAGACTAATCCGCCTGTTTACATGGCTGTCGGAACAGAGGATTTTCTCTATCAGAATAATCAGATCATGAAGAAGTTTCTTGAGGATAAGGGCGCTAAGATGAAGTATGAAGAAGGCCACGGAATCCACGATTGGACATTCTGGAATGCATACATTACCAAGGGCGTAGAGTGGGTTCTTGAGAATGTATAAAAGTAGGAGGTTATATGTCTTACTCAGAGGTTCACTTTTTATCAAATTGTTTATCACAGAATGTTTCCATGGCAGTATTTATGCCGGAGAGAGGCCCTTTTGGTTCGGATGCGGAGCCGCCCTATAAGACAGTATATTTTTTGCCCGGTTACAGCGGGGATTACACGAGCATCATAACCATGCTTGGAATCCGTAAGCAGGCTGAGCTTAAGGGATTGGCTGTAGTGATGCCAAACGGACAGAATGCGTTTTATGTAGATCATCCGGAAAGAAATGCCAATTACAGTAAGTTCATCGGTGAAGAACTGATAGAGCGCACAAGAGATATGTTCAGGTTGTCCGAAAAAAGAGAGGATACCTATATCGCCGGAATTTCCATGGGCGGATATGGAGCTCTTTTAAACGGACTTAGGTACAATAAAGTTTTTTCGAAGGTGGCGGCTTTTTCACCCGCTGCCGATCCGCATATGCTTCTTACCGGTCCCGGAGGAGGCTTTGGAAACGGTGAATTTGCGAACATGTTCGGAAACTTTGAAGAATATGAAAAGAGCCCTTGGAATATCGCAAGAACTTATGCGGAAGCGGATAAAAAAGATATCCCGGAGCTCTTTATCGGATGCGGAGACAGAGATATTGCCGTTGACGGGCAGGTTAAGTATTTCAAAAAGGCACTTGATGATTCGCAGGTTCCTTACAAGTATTGGGAGACCAAAGGTAATCACGACTATGATACCTGGGAAAAAATGCTTGATCCCGCATTCTCGTTCCTTGCGGGAATTCCGGAGGGAAGTCGCAACAGTCTCGCAATCCCGGATTAAATAGTGATTTAGAAAGATTTAGGAATAATAAATGAGTGAATGTATTTTGACAATTGATGTGATACTTGATGAGGTTATTGAGGTCAAAGGCGGTGCAGGAGAGGCAGCGATGATTCTTTTTCATGGTACAAGCGACTGCGATAATTTCAAAGGTACAATACTTCCGGGCGGAGTGGATACACAGAAACAGGAGAAGGGAAAAGAGCGAACTCTCTCTGCAAGGTATATACTTGAAGGTAAAGATTGCGACGGAAAAGACTGTCACATCTTCATTGAGAACAACGGCCTGATCCTGCCCGGCACGGGTCCCGGTCAGATTCACACAAAGCCTTTGATCTATACCGATTCAGAGGCGCTCAGATGGATGGAGACAGCAGACATCGAAGGAACAGTAACCGGAACAGAAAAGGGCGTGCTTATTTCTTTTTATGCTTGATAACAGAGGACTTTAATAATGAATAACATCAACCCTATTACAAAACTTGATTACCCCGATCCGGATGTGATAAGAGTCGGCGATACCTACTATATGGTCAGCACCACGATGTACTTCATGCCGGGCTGCGAGATACTTCGCTCTTACGACCTTGTGAACTGGGAGCATGCCGCATACGT
>JAEEGJ010012357.1_pt1 | contig 21181 bp, 5 predicted proteins | sample 8958761 | NCBI WGS metagenome assembly JAEEGJ01 (sample SAMN16246546, study PRJNA631951) | gut metagenome | biome: gut microbiome; feature: rumen; material: RS-attached | host: Bos | place: Iran: Karaj | collected 2018-10
TTTGTGCTCTCTAAAACGAAAAATGACTCACAATTTATAAATTGTAAGTCGATTTGCAAAAATTGTCAGTCGATTTTCAAAAAATGTCCGTCGTTTTACCGAAAAAGTTCGCTGATTTCTGTTTTTTTTCTTATCTTTGCCAAGAAAATGATACTATAATATGTACGCGAACCCAATAAAACTGTAAAATATGACAAGTAATCGAGTTAAAAATACCCAGCAATCCCAGTGCAGACTATTACAGGTTCTCGCCCTGTTAGTTGTGCTCCTGCTCATGCCCGCCAACTTGTGGGCAGATCCAGTAGGCTATGCAATATTGACAGATGAAAATGAAGATGGCACAAAAGAAACCCTGAAATTTATGTATGGCGAGATGCCTTCCGGTGACTGCGTATGGGAAACAACTAATACCGGAACTAACAATCCTGGATGGTTTGATTACCATTCTAACATTACATCTGTTGTTTTTGACCCTTCCTTTGCAAATGCTTTACCGACAAGTTGTTATTCATGGTTTTCGAACATGAGTAATATACAATCAATAGACCTAACGAATCTTAATACCAGTGAAGTGACATCTATGGAGAATATGTTCTCTGGTTGTATCAACCTTGTCACTATTAAAGTTAACCATGCATTATGGAACTTGGGCAAGGTTACTTCATCTACCGATATGTTTAAGGATTGTTCAAGCATAGTAGGAATTGATGGTACGACTTATGACGATGCTCATACTGACAAAGAGTATGCCACATCTAATTTAGAATCTCCGAGTTATTTATTTGTTTTATACAATTATTATATTGCGGAATATGATAGTTCTACATTAACCTTCAAAGGTGTCGACACTTCACCCACAGGTTCTAACCCATGGTGGGATACAACAGATACAGGTTCAAATTATCCGGGATGGAAGAATAAGAATTCATTTTGTAACTATATAGTCATTGACAAAACGTTTGCAGGAGCGCAACCTGTAAGTTGCTATGCCTGGTTTTATGAGTTTAAATATGTAAAAGGAATAACAGATCTTAAGTATTTAAACACTGGAAATGTCACAAACATGGCATCAATGTTTTATGGATGTACGAAATTGAAATCGTTAGACTTAGGGAGCTTTAATACTGTTAATGTGACAAATATGAAGAACATGTTCACATTATGTCAAGAATTAACTGATATAACTTTTGGCAGTAACTTCTGTACTACAAATGTGACGGATATGGAAGGGATGTTCTATTGGTGCACTGGACTCACATCATTAGACTTAAGAGGATTTAACACCAGCAGGTGTACTACCATGAAACAAATGTTTTGTAAGTGCGAAACTCTTAGTTCTTTAAGCCTTAGTAGTAGTTTTAACACGAGTAATGTTACTAACATGTATCAAATGTTCTATAATTGTAAAGGTCTCACCTCATTAGAAGTGGCAGGTTTCAATACAGAGAATGTTACAGATATGAGTAACATGTTTTGGTACTGTAGTGGTCTGACATCATTAGATGTTAGCCGTTTTAACACGAGTAAAGTTACTACCATGTACGGCTTGTTCTGTGGTTGTCAGAGTCTCACCTCATTAAACTTGAGTAATTTCAATACCAGTAACGTTACAAATATGCTCCAAATGTTCTCTTATTGTAAAGAACTCACCTCATTAGACTTGGCAAGTTTCAATACCAGTAAAGTTACTAGCATGCGCCTAATGTTCTCTGGTTGTAAAAAAATTACCTCATTAGACTTGACAGGTTTCAATACGGAGACTGTTAAAGATATGGGTGATATGTTTCAGTCTTGTGAAAAACTTGAAACAATTTCATTCGGTAACAATTTTAACACAGGAAAAGTGACAGACATGGAAGAGTTGTTTTATGGATGTAAAGCATTATCTTCAATTGACTTAAGCCAATTTAACACCAGCAATGTGACGACTATGTATAGGATGTTTCGTGATTGCATTGGCTTAACTTCTTTTAATATGAACCTGAATACAAGCAACGTGACAAACATGTCAGAGCTGTTTTATGGATGTACAAACCTTGAAACAATTTCATTCGGTAACAATTTTGACACAGAAAATGTGACAAACATGTCAGGGCTGTTTTATGGATGTAGATCATTATCTTCAATTGACTTAAGTCGATTTAACACCAGCAAGGTGACGACTATGTCTGAGATGTTTCATGATTGTAGCGGCTTTATTTCTTTTAATATGAACCTGAATACAAGCAACGTTACAAGTATGTACGGGCTGTTCTGGGGATGTACAAACCTTGAAACAATTTCATTCGGCAACAACTTCAATACAAGTAAAGTAACGAGAACGAGTTATATGTTTGCCAGCTGTTCTAATCTTACTACAATTCTGACAAACGATTGGGGGGATTTGTCTTTAATTACAGAGCATACTCAGATGTTTTATGGCTGTACCAGGTTAGTTGGAGGTAAAGGCACAATATATAATTCAAGTTATCAAGATAAAACTTATGCTCGTATCGATGGAGGGCCAGGTTCTGAAACCCCTGGATATTTCACGAAAGCCTATGCGTATTTCCTTGCAGAATATGACGGAGCGAATACTTTGACATTTAAAGGTAGTGATACAGAAGCTAATGGCAGCAATCAATGGTCCATCACAAGCGCTTCCATTGCATCTGCACCAGGATGGAATAATCACAAGGCATCCATTACAAATGTGATAATTGAGGGGACTTTTATGTTGGCCCGCCCCAACACCTGCTATTCATGGTTTAGCGGAATGACCAACTTGACAAGTTCTAATATAACAGGCTTATCATACCTAAACACAAATGAAGTACAAAACATGAGTAGAATGTTTGAGGGTTGTAGCGAGCTTACTTCACTTGATCTGAGCAACTTCGAAACGGGCAATGTGACAGATATGTCTGAGATGTTCAACTTATGCAGCGGCCTAACCTCGCTGACTTTGGGCAGTAGTTTCAGTACTGAGGGTTTGAGCAATGAAAGTGACGAAGACATCGCCGATATGTTTAGCGGTTGTTCGGCTTTGGAAACCATTACTATCAAGGGGAATACCGTTCCCGTTATCGGGAAGGATATTTTTGCAAGCAAGGCCAATCCTTCGATTTACCAATTATTGCAGGTAAATGGCACTAACACGACGATGCTTGATGATCAGGTGGACACCAGTGACGGCTATATCAATTGGAAGGGCGGTAAGTTTACTTCGCTTAACGATAAGATCAAGAGACCTGATATCAGCGTCGCAATGACAGACTGGACGTATGACGGCCAGACAAGCACACATACGCCAACGTTGTCAGGAACCAATGCATCGGATGCGGCTTCTGTTGTCTATACGTATGCAGTGGCTGGTAATGACACTTACGGTTCAGATGTTCCGCATAATGTTGGCAGTTATACTGTAAAGGCAACTGTACCGGCCTTTGTGAAAAGTAATGTGAGTTATCTGGCCATGAATGCTGTGGGTGACTTCAGTATCAGTGCAGCAGACCTTGCTGATGCAACGGTAGACGGAGGAGCGTCTTTGACAGTGGATTATGGACAGAGCACTGCCATTGGGGCATTGACAGTGAATTATCCCAATGCCGACTATGTCGTGGTTTATAGGAAGGCTGATGTAGATGCAACGTCTATTCCGGCAGAAAGCATTGGACTCTATTCTGTTGTGCTGAAGCCTTCGGATACAGGAAACCTGACGGGTGAAAAGGTGACGGGCTATACGGTGAATGTGCAGTTGCCAGTAGTGTTTAAGCTGTGTGAATGGGTGACTTATTACGACGAGCGATTCAATCTGGCTACACCTGCGGGCTATCAGACTTACAAGGTGACTGGAGCGTCGTCATCGGGCGTGACGGCGGAGGCTATTGACTACATTCCCATGGGTGTGCCTGTGATTCTGCATACTAACCAAAGTGGCACAAGCAGCGAATCCATGACAATCAGGCTGAATGAACAGACCTCGACCTCTGAGGTATCTGGCGATGCCGCCTTCGTGGGCATTCCTTCTACGGCGACAACCGGTGTGACACCTTCGGGTACCGCCTATATTCTGGTGGGTGACCAGTTTGTGCTCTATGAGGGTTCGGCAGCTATCCCCGCCCACAGATGTTTTCTCAGTTTAACAAGTGAGGCAAGGAAGAGGAGCCTGGGCATTGACTTCGGCGACGGAACTACTTCACTGCGTGAATTGGAGGGAAGTGAAGAGTGGAAAGAGAAAAGAGAAATGTGGTATACCCTTGACGGACGGAAACTGAATGCAATACCTCAGAAAAAGGGCCTCTATGTCAGAAATGGTCAGAAGGTGGTCGTCAAGTAAACTGGAGGGGAGAATATGATGAAGATAAAGAGATATACTTTGATTGCGGCGTTGCTGGCCTTAGCGACATCGGCTGGGGCCTATACCGTGACGATTACCTCGCCAACGAACGGAACGGTAGCAGCTGATGTTTCGAGTGCTGCTGCGGGGACGATGGTGACGCTGACAATAGCACCAAGTGATGGCTATTACATTACTGCTAACGACATTACACTGACACCAACGGGTGACGGCGATATCGCTCAGGCAAGACACAGAACGCCAGGGATTGGCGAGCCATTCCATCCTGTGATATACGCTGTTAATGCAGAAGGTAATGGCACCTTTACCTTCACCATGCCGACAGCCAATGTCAGAGTAGATGCTGTTTTCAAAGCAAGAACCGTTGTAAGCGATGCGACAGTAAATCTTAGTGCGACATCGTTTGTATATAATAAGAGTGAACAGAAGCCGACGGTATCAAGTGTCACCAAAGGCGAAACGACATTTCTGACCACCGGCAGTACCAACGATTATGCAGACTATATTACAACGATTCCGAACAGTACCGATGCCAATGAATACACAGTGACCGTCACTTTCAAAGGCAAATATACAGGAACGGTTACTGCCAATTACACCATTCAACCGAAAGAGGTCACCTTGAATTGGCCTGGTTCCTCTTCATTGGTTTACAATGGTTCTGCCCAGGCATTTGAGCCTACACTCGATGGAATAGTAGACGGAGATGCCTGTAACATGACGGTAAAGTATGAACGCCCGTATTATGACTATACGGCAACGGCTGGAACAACTGGTCAGACTGGTAGTACCATAACCCATTATTACCAATATCTGGTGGATGGCGTTCTTACCCTGCCAAATGTATGGTGTGCGTTTTATCCTAACAAATCAAACGGCGTTTGGTATGTTGAGTTTAATACGGCCGAGCCTGTCACACCAATCAACTATACATTGATTACAGGTGCAGACACACAACAATTCCCAGACCGTAATCCCAAAGATTGGAAACTCATGGCGAAACTGAATAGAAATGACGCATGGACAGAAATTGCCGTGGTGACAAATGACTCAAGACTAGAAGCGAAGAACAATGAACCTTACGATTATGACCTTGATGTGGCTGGCGGGACTTACCAATATTTCCGTTTTGAAGTGAGTGCACGGCACGGAAGCGATGACCCTAGTTTTGGCCCCATGCAATTGGCAGACCTCCACCTCAATGTTTCAACGTCCTTAGCCCCTCAAAACGTTGGTACGTATACAGCCCATGCCGTATCGTTGGATAACGCAAACTACAAGTTGCCAGCGACGGGTACGATACAGAATTTCACCATTTCTCAGCAGGAAGTGACGCTGACGTGGCCTGAAACCACGACGTTCTCCTATGACGGCACCGTAAAGACTTGTGTACCGACACTTGGTGGCGTATACAATACGGAATGTTCGTCTGTGATGTCGTATGACACTGAGGGGCAGCCTTACTCTAGTTATACGGCGACAGCAGGAACGGGCGGCTACCAAAACCTAATGGATGGTAGTCTCTCGACCAAATGGAATGTTGGAACATCAGACAGGGCAAACGGTGTCTGGTATATAGAGTTTAATACCCCAGAAGCAATTTGCCCCATAGGCTATCGCCTTGTTACTGGTGATAACACATCTTCAAAAAGCTATATGAATCCTATGTTTTGGAAGCTAAAAGCAAAGCTATCCGCAGATGACGATTGGACAACCATAGCAACAGTGAAAGATGACAATAGGCTGGGAGCTGTGAATAAGCAAGCATACGACTATAGTCTTGATGTCGTAGGCAACACAAGAACATACCAGTATTATCGTTTGGAAATAAGCGGCGCTCATAAACAAAACTCAAGTACTTGGGATACCGGCATGCAACTTCAGGATTTCTATCTTCTGGTTCAAGGCGCAGCGCCCAAGGATGTGGGTAATCACACCGCATACGTCGCCTTAGATAACCAGAATTACAAGTTGCCATCGACGGGTACTTCCCAGGAATTCACCATCGGCGCAAGGAGTATCGCTGATGCGACCATTAGCTTTGATAGTCAAACTGTTGACTATACAGGCTCGGCCGCACGACCAGGAGTGACAGTGACGGATGCGGGTGGTGTCATCACAGCCGATGACTATACGATAAGCGAGGGTGGTACGGATCCTGGCAGCTATACTGTGACCATAACAGGACAAAACAACTATTCCGGTACGAAACAGTCTACGACATACAAGGTAGTGTATCCACTGACACTGGCGAAAGCCTATACGACGTATGTATCACCCTTCGACTTGCAGATGCCTGATGGAGAGAGTGGCCTGACGGCTTATACCGTGCAGTCAATAACAGAAAGTCAGGTGGTGCTGCAGGTAGAGTCGGCGGTGTTCAAGAATGAGCCGATGATCCTGATAGGCACGGCGGAAGCCACCTATAGACTGGAGAAAGCGGAAGAAAAAACCATTTCGAATACCCGTTCCGACAAACTGAAGAAAGGTAGTGTGGTATGCACTGGAAATACCAACTATTATATTCTTCAGAACACGGGCACTGGTGCAGAGTTTGTCTGGGCGAACTCGGGTACGGTTCCTGAGGGAAAATGCTATCTGGACCTTAGCACATCGTCAGTCCGTAACAGGTCACTGGAGGTAGTGATCGGTGATGGAACAACGTCGCTTCGCGGCTTAGAGGAAAGTGGAATGTGGAAAGAGGAAAGAGAAATGTGGTATTCCCTTGATGGCAGGAAGCTCGACGGGGTGCCGCAGAAGAAGGGCCTCTATATCCTTAACGGCCAAAAAGTGGTCATTAAATGATGGGAGGACAGAGTATGATGAAGATTAAGAATACGATATTACTCCTGGTGATGATGGTCCTTGCGCCAAAGGCGTGGGCTTTAGAAACGGATGGTGATGGATACTATATTATCAGGACGGCCAGTGATTGGAATGAACTTGCTGATGGTATCAATGATGGAACCATTACGGGTACTGCAAATGCAAGGTTATATGCAAATATTGATGGTATAACTAAAAAGATTGGCTGGGCTTGGTGGAATAATACTAACATAATCGGCAGTTACTACTCAGGAATATTTGATGGTAATGGCAAAACGATTACCGTTAACCTTAATGGAGATGATGCAACTGTCGCCTCTGACGAAAGTGACGGAACTCACGTTGCTCCGTTTTCTCATATCAAGGATGCAACGATTAAGAATGTTTGCGTAAAAGGTACTGTCAGAGGTAAAAGGCATTGTTCTGGGCTTGTTTCAGCAGCAGAAGGAACAAACACCATCACTAATGCACAGATTTCTGTCGACATTACAGCAACCGATTTGTATTGTGGTGGTATTATTGGACAAGGAGCGGACTCAAACACAACAATTAGTGATTGCCTATTTAATGGCAGTATAAGTATAATTGGAGGATGCAATGCTGTGTCCGGTATTTGGGGCTGGAGTGGAGTTGGCCGAAGTCATACAGCTAATATCCAAAATTGTTTAGAAAATGGCACATATTCAAATATCGCCAATTTCAATCCAATCGCAATAAAAAATAGTGATCTTAATATCACAACGACTAATTGTTTCTATACGAGGGCTAAAACGACCGGGGTTAATTATGGGACACTTGCAACAGAAACAACGCTTGCTGATGGTACCGTGACAGCTGCCTTGCAGAACGGCCGTCCAGAGGAAATTTGGGTTCAGGATCCTGTAACCAACAAGCCTACTTTGAAGCAATTCAGAAACCGTATTAATATTTCAAAGGAAGGCAATGGATCCATATCATGGAATATCAACACAGCCCCCAACACAAGTGAAGAAACGGTGACGCTGACGGTGACGCCGGATGAGGGCTATTTCCTGAAAGCGAGCGACCTGAAGGTCAGGCTGTCAGTGAATGGTGGAAATGCAGATGCAAGAAGACGCACTATTCCCGTACATCCAGTCTACGAAACGGTGACGAACAACCACAACGGCACGTTTACCTTTACCTTGCCTGAAAAGGATTATGAATATACGGCTATTGTTACGGCGGTGTTTAAGCCAGTAACGGTGACGCTGAGCACCAATTCACTTACTTATAATGCTGCGGTTCAAAAGCCGGGGCTGACGGTTACGTTCGATGGTTCTACTACTCTGACAACGAGCGATTATCTCGCTACTTCCTCAGGAGAGAGCAAGGATGCTGGCGATTATACGATTACCATTTCGGGGCAAGGCGATTATGTAGGAACTACTGCCGCCTTCCCTTATACCATTACGCCAAAGGAGGTTGGACTAACTTGGTCAACACCTCAGACGTTTGAGTATGACGGGACAGCAAAATCGCTGACCGCCACGGCCACGGGAGTTGAAAGTGGGGATGTGTGTACAGTGACAGTGGTTAGCAATTCTGTGCCCTATTATGGTTATACTGCCACAGCTGGACACCAACGCACAGAATATAATACTCTTATAGGACATCTGGTGGACAACGACCTTACTACGAAATGGTGTCCTGAATGGGGAGCAAATAAATCGGGGGTTTTGTATGTGGAGTTTCATACTAATGAACTGATTTATCCTATTGGCTATACGTTCTATACAGGCGACGATACATCTACATACCAATCTCGAAATCCCAGAAGTTGGCGGCTTCTGGCAAAGAAAACGGAAAATGAAGCCTGGACACCTATCTCCACTGTGGTGGATAACTACAGTTTGGGATTTACCAACAAGACACCTTATGATTTCAATCTTGATGTAGTTGGCGAATCATATATGTATTTCCGTTTTGAGGTGAGTGAACATCGTGACGACAAAACCGATTATTTTTCAAGACAACATCAACTCCAACTTCAGGATCTTCATTTGAATGTTCCTGATAACAGAAACGTTGGCACGCATACGATGACTGCTACGGCTTTGAGCAATCCGAACTATGTATTGCCAGATGTAAAAACACAGACCTTTACGATTACCCCGAAGGAAGTAAGTCTGACTTGGACCAATACATCACTGACTTATAACGGCAGTGCCCAGAAACCGACAGCAACGGCCGGGGATCTTTTAACTGGGGATGAGTGTACAGTGACTGTGAGCGGAGAACAGACAAATGCGAATAGTGGAATGGCAACTTACACTGCCACAGCCTCTGCACTCAGTAATAGCAATTACAAATTGCCAGATGATGTCACTCAGAGCTTTACCATCTCTCCCAAGTCCATTGGTACTGTTACGGCGACACCGGCTACAGATATCACGTTGACGGGCATTGACAATAGCTATGTTTATACAGGCAGTGCTATTCAGCCAACAGTGACATTGGCCTATAGCCTGCTGCCTGACGAGAACAAGACCGTTTCGGAATCTGGCAATTATACCGTCAGCTATACCGATGCCGACCACGACAATCTGAATGTAGCTAAGGGCGGTATCGTGACCGTGACGGGAACGGGTAACTACACGGGTAACATCGTCAAGACGTTTACTATTACGCAGAAGTCCTTCGATACAAGTAATTATACCATCAGTGCTATTCCCAACCAAACATATAACGGCACGTTGCTGACACCCGTCGTAACATTGCATGATAATACGCGCAATATAGACCTGACGCAGGGCATTGATTTCAGCGTGACGAAACATAAAGATGCCGGAACCCATACCGTGACCATCGAGGCTTTAGAAAATTATCAGGCCTCACTGACTGCTGACTTCACCATCGATCCCAAAGAAGTGGGATTAGAATGGCAGGAAACCAGATCGTTCGTGTATGACGGCAATGCCAAGACACTGACCGCAACGGCTACGGGGTTAGTCGGTGATGACGTATGTACGGTAACGGTGAATTATGACAAAGCTCCGTATTTTGGTAGTGGCAAATATACCGCTACTCGAGGTTCAGCATGTTATTATCTTCATTTGCCCCAACATTTGGTAGATGGAGACACCCTCAATACAAAGTGGTGTCCTTACGGATCCAATAGGATTGAAGGTGTCTATTTAATAGAATTCGAGACAGCTGAATCCATTTATCCGGTAAGCTACAAATTATATAATGGAGGCGATGCGGCCTCATTCCCCACGAGAATCCCTAAGAATTGGGCACTAAAAGCAAGAAAGACGACAAATGACGCATGGACGACTATTGCATCGGTAACAAACGACACAAGATTGGAGGCAATCAATTATAACGCCACTGGATATAGGGGATATGAATACAATCTTGATGCCGCAGGAGAATCATATCAGTATTATCGATTTGAAGTAAGTGAGCGTCATACGGATTATACTGGTTCAACAGGTCAAGACGAAATGCAGCTCAATGAATTGGTTCTACTTACTTATGGTGAAGCCCCGATAGAAGCCGGTGAGCATACAGCCTATGCAACGGCACTGAGTAATCCGAACTATAAGTTGCCTGCGGCGATTTCGCAGACCTTTGAAATCACACAGAGACCTGTGACGCTGACGTGGACAGATACGGGTATCGGCGAGGATACGAAACTGATTTATAACGGCAGTGCCCAGAAGCCGACGGCAACGGCCGGGAATCTCGTGACAGAGGATGAATGCACCGTAACTGTGAGCGGCGAACAGACAAATGCGAATAGTGGAACGGCAACTTACACTGCCACAGCCTCAGCACTCAGCAACAGCAATTACAAATTGCCAGACGATCCTACCCAGAGTTTTACCATCTCACCCAAGTCCATTGGTGACGGTACGGAAACACCTGCTACAGATATCACATTGACGGGTATTGACGAGAGTTATGTCTATACAGGCAGTGCTATTCAGCCAACAGTGACATTGGCCTATAGCGAGTTGCCTGGCGATGACAAGACCGTTGCAGCATCTGACAATTATTCTGTGGTCTATACAGATGATGATCATGATAATGTAACAGTAGACAAGGACGGTGTCGTGACTGTGACGGGAACGGGCAACTACACGGGCAGCATCGTCAAGGAATTCGTCATTACACCGAAACCCTTTGATACTAATAATTTCACCATCAGTGCTATTCCCAACCAAACATATAATGGTACGGATCTGACACCCGCGGTGACTCTACATGACAATGATCGTAATGTTAACCTGACGCAGGGTACGGACTTCAGCGTGTCGCAGCATAAGGATGCCGGCACGCACACCGTGACCATCACGGCTTTGAACAATTATCAGGCCACACTGACAGCTGACTTTGTCATTGATCCGAAGACAGTGACGCTGGACTGGCCCAATACGGTGTTTGACTTCGACGGCACGGATCAATTGCCTGAGGCCGTGGTGACGAATCTGGAGGATGGGGATATGTGCTCGGTGACTGTGACGGGTGCAGCCAGTGCAGTAGGCATCCATACGGCGACGGCCTCAGCACTTGATAACACAAATTATCAGCTGCCAACGGCTGAGGCTGACAAGAGCAGTGATTATGAGATTCTGAAAAAGCTGTCGTTCGGTGCAAATAAGGTATGGATGACTTTCTATGATGCTGCAGAAGGACTGGTGTTCAGCGACGATGAGGAACGGGCGAAGATTGAGACTTATGTCGTGACGGCAGTTGGTGCCGATGGCGTGACATTGGTGAGCACCGACGGTAAGATTTACAAGGATACGCCGATGCTGCTCAAACGGACGGGGGACGACCTCGATATCCGTGCCCATCAGGCAGCACACGTGTGCTCGGAAATCATCAGTCCTGCGTTCATAGGCGGTTTGAACAGTCTGGCGGGTTACCTCGACAATGACAATTATACCGTCTATATCCTGATTGGTTCGGAATTCCTGCTGGCAGACAAGGAGGATACCAGTATGGCATTCGATCCGGAACGATGCTTCATTGCCATTAACAACAGTACCTCAGGTGTCAGAATGAGAATTAGCCTCGTAACAGGAAACGGACCAACATCAATAGACAATCGCCAATGGATCATTGACAATTGGGAAGAAGGACAATGGTACGACCTGCAAGGCAGACGCATTGAGCAGCCGATGAAGAAGGGACTATATATCAGAAACGGCCGTAAGGTAGTTGTGAAATAATTATATATAATAAGGTGTAAGGATATGAAGATGAAACGATATATCAGACGGATGGGAGTAGCAGTGGTGATGCTGCTGTTGGCTCATGGATCCGCACTGGCACAATCGACACTGAAGAACCTGGTAGAACATGCTACCGTGAAGTGGTATGCCGACCAGCAGAAATCGACAGAGCTGACCACAGTGACACTTACCAGCAGCACACAGACACTCTATCTGGAGATTACCCCTGCCGACGGCTGGTGGACGAATGCAGACCTGTTGGGCGGACAAGTAAGACTGATAGGCAAGAACTCGGCAGCCGATGCTCGCAGAAGAAGCGGAGAGCCTACGGGACCCGTAATCGGCTCGCCCATGGCAGTGACAGCCGTCAGTGGCCAGACGTATCATAAGTATGGTGGTGGTCTGTATCAGGTGCAATTGCCTGCCCTGGCGAGTGATCAGAGTGCCGACCAGATAGCCCGTCTGGAACTGACAGGACAGATGACGAAGTGCCGGACCATCACACCCGCTGTCGTCAATACCACGATGACGGTCAAGATAGATGATGGGGCTGTGACCTATGCCAAGCCCGGAGAGAAGATCGACGTGACCATCGCCCCTGCGGTCGATGGCTATCAGTTCAACCATTTCACCGTAACTTATCTCTACGGGACGACTCAGCAGCCGGTGGAGGTGACAACCCTCAGTGTGGAGAGCCGCAGTTTCACGATGCCTGACGGCGACGTAACCATCGATGCCAGTTATATTACACCAAGACCTTATGCCGTGAAGAACGAGGCCGGCGACGTGCTGACCATTTATTTCGGCGGTATTGCCACGACCGGCTATGACTCGAACAACAGTACCTGGCGCACATCGGAAGACTCTGGCTGGGGAGAGATCAAAACGACGCTGAAGACCGTCATCATAGATCCGGAGATGGCTAACTGCACCTCGCTGACAAGTCTGGAATATTGGTTCAGCGGTTGCACGAACCTCACGGAGATTCAGGGTCTGGCATATCTGAAGACGGGAAACGTGACGGACATGAGCCATCTGTTTGAGGGCTGTGAAGGGTTTACTAAACTCTATCTGACCACCTTCGACACCAGGAAGGTGACAGATATGACGGCAATGTTCAAGGGCTGTACGAACCTGAAACGTATCTTTGTGGATACGAACTGGAGTGCTGGTCTCGTGACCAGTTCGACGGATATGTTCACAGGCTGTACGAATATCAAGGGACGTAAGGGAACCGCTTATGATGCTGCCCATACCGATGCCGGCTATGCCCATGTCGATGCTGTTGACAACCCGGGCTACCTGATGCCTAACGCCCAACTCTATGCCCTTTATACCAGTAGCGATAGGACGCTGACCTTCTACTATGACGGTGAGACCCGCAGCGGCGTGAGGACAGAAGGCGACGCCTTTAAGAACGGCGTGAAAGAATCATATCAAGATGGTTACGACAAGTTCGGCTGGGGTGGAGACATGAAAACAGTCGTATTTGACGAGTCGATGGCTGACTGCGATGAGATAACCAGTATGTCGTGGTGGTTTGCCAATTATACAAGCATCCAGGCAGTGAAAGGTCTGGAGTATCTGGTGATGGACAATGTGACGGATATCAAATATGCCTTCTGGTATTCAACAGGACTTAAAGAATTCGACTTCAGTAAGTTTAACACCAAGAATGTGAAGGTGATGTATAATTCGTTCTACAGGATTGGTATGCCGGAGGTGGACTTCACTGAGTTCGATACCAGTAGCGTGGAGGATATGCGCGGTATCTGTGGCTGGAGCGGCGCGCTTAAGAAGATTACTGTGGGCGGGAAGTTCGACACCCGAAAGTTCACCACACCCGCGAATGACCTTTCCGAGTTCCGTGGAGTAGGCTGCGACATAGTACAGGTAAAAGATGCTTCAAATCACCACATTTCCGTCAACATCTTCCAAGAGATGGCGGACAGGACAACACGTCGTTTGGAGACTGACTCACCGCTGCCGGAAGGAGAAGTGACACAGAAAGACGGCTATTTATGGTGGAAAGGCGCTAAATTTGCCACTTACAACGGGTTCCGACCTCTGAAAATGGGTACGCCACAAAATGGTAGTGTGGCGCTGTCATCAGCAGCTACTTATGAGGGCTTTGGAGAAGAAGGCCAGACACTGACCATTACAGCCACACCAAATCCGGGTTATGAGACCGTATCGATAACACTGACCTATAATGATGGTACAGCAAAGACTATTACGTGTAGTGATACGGATGACAACAATGTGAAAACTGTTGTCATGCCAGGATATGAGGCTACGGTCACTGCGACTTTCCAACCTATCATGAAGCTGGTTGATCCGACGAAGGCTTGTAGCAAGGATAATCCGTACATGATCCAAACAATGGAAGACATGAGGAATCTGAGTGCCTGGGTAAATGCCGGAGCGCCCTATACCCGCAGCGCCTTCTTTAAGGTGATGCCCGAGAACGCTGTATTCGATTTCGAGGGGGTGGATGACTTCCTGCCTATCGGTGGCTTCAACAGTACTTTCAACAGTTCCTTCGACGGCAATGGCGTGACAATCAAGAACCTTCACATCACGAATACCGAAGCTAACAAGACCTGCGGTCTCTTCGGCTATGCGGACCGCATCGGCGCGGTGATCCAGAACATCACCATCGACAAAAGCTGCTCGTTCACAAGCAGCGGCAGCTATACCGGTGCTATAGTCGGAAGGGGCTATCGCGTCACCATCAACAACTGCCGTAACTTAGGAGCCAGCGTGACCGGCATCGATTGTGTCGGTGGTATCATTGGTCAGGCATACGGTTCTTCCGGTTACCCTGCCACTGTCTCCAACTGTGTGAGCGAGTCTTCCGTCACAGGAAATAAACATGTGGGCGGTATCATCGGCAACATCGGTAATTATTTCACTCTGAAAGGCAATACGGTCGGTCTTCTTGCCGGGAAGGATGCGGTCATCAGCATTTCAGGAACTGCGTATGTTGGTGCCGTGAGCGGCGGCGGTGGCAGCTCTACGCAGAGCGACAACTTCTACAACGGCATGGTCGTGGTACGTAAAATCGGCGAGACGGAGTCCAAGGGCTTCGGATATGGTGCCGGCAGCTATAACGAGGACGGCAACGGCATCAACTCCGCAACGGGCGACTACTTCCCGTCGATCGTGGGACATCAGGCCAAGGGACTGACGTGGAACTATGACCTGTATACCAATACTTTCACGATCATCGGCACACCTGACCCGGGCTATGAGCTGACCTCCGTGACTGTGAACTATAGGAATGCCGCTGGTGAGGCGCAGTCGCTGACGAAGGAAGAACTGACGAAGAATCCTTGGTCGTTCGAGGTTCTGTCGTACCCGACTTCTGTGACAGCGGTGTACTCCACCATCTTCGACCTGGTAGACCCGACGAAAGCCTGTAGCAAGGACAATCCTTATATCATCTCTACGGTAGAGGATATGAAGAACCTGAGTGCCTGGTCTGGAGTTCCCTACTGTCGTTCGGCCTTCTTCAAGGTGATGCCTGAGAACGCTGTATTCGACTTCGAGGGCGTGGATGATTTCCTGCCCATCGGCTACAACAGCACTTTCAACAGTTCCTTCGACGGCAATGGCGTGACAATCAAGAACCTTCACATCACGAATACCGAAACTAACAAGACCTGCGGTCTCTTCGGTACTGCGGACCGCATTGGCGCTGTCATCCAGAACATCACCATCGACAAAAGCTGCTCGTTCACAAGCAGCGGCAGCTATACCGGTGCTATAGTCGGAAGGGGCTATCGCGTCACCATCAACAACTGCCGTAACTTAGGAGCCAGCGTGACCGGCATCGATTGTGTCGGTGGTATCATTGGTCAGGCATACGGTTCTTCCGGTTACCCTGCCACTGTCTCCAACTGTGTGAGCGAGTCTTCCGTCACAGGAAATAAACATGTGGGCGGTATCATCGGCAACATCGGTAATTATTTCACTCTGAAAGGCAATACGGTCGGTCTTCTTGCCGGGAAGGATGCGGTCATCAGCATCTCAGGAACTGCGTATGTTGGTGCCGTGAGCGGCGGCGGTGGCAGCTCTACGCAGAGCGACAACTTCTACAACGGCATGGTCGTAGTCCGTAAAATCGGCGAGACGGAGTCCAAGGGCTTCGGATATGGTGCCGGCAGCTACAATGAGGACGGCAACGGCATTGAATCTGCTACTGGCGGCTATTGTGGAAAGCGCACAGAGAATGGTGGTAAGAACGTAGAATGGCAATATGACCTTTATACAAAGGAAATGCGTATCTTCGGTTCTGGTACAACTGATGACTTCACGGTCAGTTTGGCTCCTAATATCATCCAAAATCGTATTGAAACACTCATCATCGATAAGGAAGTGACGGGTATCGGCCAGAAGGCTTTCAATGATTGGACAAGTCTGCACACGGTCATCTTTGAAGGTTGTGAACTGACCACAGCTGCTGACAATGCCTTTGAGGGTTGTACAGCCATGGCGGAAGGAAAGGTCATCGTGAAGAATCACTCACCATTAGTGACTGGTACTGCAAACGCTCTATTTACAGTGATTTCCAATGGAACCCTGTTGAGTGACGAATTTGTAGACCTGACAGAGGAATTGACTGAGACAGACGGTAAATACCTATGGCACGGGGGAACATTTGCCAGCTATGAGCATTACCGCCGTACGCTGGAAGGAATTACGTTCAGCGAGGACCATCACTGGACAACTTACTATGCGGCAGAAGACCTGGTAACACCAGAGGGATTGACGGCTTACGTCGTGGACGAATTCAACGGTGAAGCCATCACGATAACGGCCATTGCCTATATTCCTAAAGGCGTAGGCGTGTTGCTATATAGTGAGGAAGCCGGAGGCAATTATACAACGGATGCTTATACAGGAGACAAAGCACTATATACAAGCCTGTTGAAAGGCTCATTAAAAGAGTTATCTTTGACAGACGGTGGCGGATACATCTTGTATCACGATGAATTCGTGAAGGTGACCGATGGTGTCATTCCGGCTAAACGCTGCTACCTGCCAGTGGCAGACGGCAATGTGGCTCCTGCCAGATTGCGCATTACGAATAGCGGAAGTACCGGTGTACGTGAGGTGGAATCTTACGATAACGAGAACGGAACATGGTATGACCTGAATGGCCGGAAACTGGATGGAACGCCAAAGAGAAAGGGAATCTATATACGAAACGGTCGGAAGACGGTTGTGAAATGACATATTGAGGAGAAGAAGCTATGAGACAGATTATATTGACAATAGCAAGCCTGTTGGCGGTGACAAGCATAATGGCCGATGACCGCTTTAATATAGTAGCTGAACACGGTACGGTGACAACGACAGTGGAAGAGTCTGTAGGTAGTCTGACTGTCACACCTGATGACAGCTACTATATCCGCATGACGGACATCATTGTGGAGAAGATGCTCAACCCTGAATATGCCCAGGCCAGAACCCGTGCCGGTGAACCCGGCGTGAGTGAAACACTACAGTTATCCGGCAGCGATCCTGATGACCTCTCGACCGCCCGCACCTATTCGTTCACGATGCCTGACAACATTTATATCGTGAAAGTGACGGCCCGTTTCCAGACACGTACCCTTATTACAAGTGACAATGTAAAGCTGGAAAAGGACTCATACATCTATGATGACCAAGTCAAGGAACCGAAGGTGACGATAGAGGGTCTTGAAGAAAAGACGGACTTCACCGTAGCCTATAGTAACAACCGAGAAGCGGGCACGGCAGTTGTGATCATTACGGGAAGAAGTACTTATAAAGGTGTCGTGGAAGTGCCGTTCACCATTAAGCCCAAAATTGTGGATAGTCCTACCATCACGTTAAGCCAGACTGAGTATACCTATGACGGTGAGGCGAAGGAACCGTCGGTGACGGTGAATGACGGAGAAACGGTCATTCTTCCAGATGAATATACCGTTGACTATAGTGATAACACGAATGCAGGAACGGCTACGGTCAGTATCAAGGATAAGGAAGGTGGAAACTATACCGTCAGTGGTACTGTAACCTTCACTATTGATAAGGCTGAGTCTGAAGTGACGACGGCGCCTGAAGCAAAAACACTGACCTATACGGGTGAAGCACAGGAACTGGTGACGGCTGGTACGGCAGAAGGCGGTGAAATGCAATATAGTCTCGATGGCGAGAACTATTCAACAGACGTTCCTACGGCTACTGACGCCGGAACATATACCGTCTATTACCGCGTGGTGGGCGACGAGAACCATGAGGATATAGCGCCCGTTTCGCTGACGGTGACTATTGAAAATAATATTACCGTGCCAGAGTTTGTGGCACCGGTTGTCTTGGAGCTGACATATACAGGCAGTGAGCAGAAGCTGGTGGTGGCCGGAACGGCAGAAGGCGGAGAGATGCTGTATAGTCTCGATGGCGAAAACTTTAGCAAGGCCATCCCCCGTGCAACGGATGCCGGAAACTATACCGTCTACTATTATGTGAAGGGAGATGACAATCATTACGACACGAGTGTGGAGAGTCTGACAGTGACCATCAGTAAAGCTGAGGCAGCCATAGAAAAAGTGCCAGCAGCAAAGACGCTGACATACAACGGCACGGCTCAGACGCTTGTAACAGCAGGAGAGGCCACAGGCGGTGAGCTGTGGTACAGTCTCGATGGCACCGACTATTCGACAGACTTGCCCTCAACGACGGAAGCCGGAACTTATACCGTATATTATAAAGTGGTGGGTGACGGCAACCATACAGACCTGGCAGCAGCTACACTGACAGTCTATGTGGCAAAGGAGGGTGATCCGACCTTTGTAGCACCCACAGCAGCCGTCCTGACTTATACGGGTGGTGCACAATCTCTGGTTACAGCAGGTACCACAGATGGCGGAGAGATGCAATACAGTCTTGATAATGAGACCTATTCTACAAACGTTCCGACAGCTTTGGCTCCCGGTAGCTATACCGTCTATTATCGCGTGAAAGGTGACAATAACTACAGCGACATCGGACCCTTGCAGTTGACTGTCACTATCGGCAAGGCGCCGCTTACGGTAACGGCAGACCATCAATCGATCACATACGGAGAAGCGTTGCCAACGCTTACGTGTAGTTATAGTGGATTCGTTGGAGAAGAGGATGTGAATGTGTTAAGTGCCCAGCCCACACTCTCTACGACGGCCACAGCTGACAGCGAGGTGGGCGTGTATGAAATATACGTCAGCGGCGCTGAGGCTGCTAACTATGACATCACTTATGTCAACGGCAAACTGTCCATCAATCCCACGTTCACGAATGAGGAAAGTGGCGAGACCGTGGCTGCAGAACTGATTGAGGATGAGGAAGGCAATGTAACTGTGGCAATTACGGAGTTGCCAGAGGGCTTCTTTGACGGTACGGGTACAACAACTTTGCCCGAGAGTCTGTCGGGTAGCAATGGCGTGACCTACCCCGTCACTCAAGTAGCGGCTGAGGCTTTCGATGAGATGCCAAAAGGAACGGTCGTAACACTGCCCCCTGGTATGAGTACAACGGAGCCTGTTCCCAATGTGATCAACGGTGACGGTACTTGTTCTGTCCTGGATCTGACAAACGTCAATTCATTTGAAACAACCCAGACTCTGACTGTCGATGTTGTCATTTATGAACGTCCGGTCGTTACAGAACGTCAGACCCTCTGTCTGCCATATCGTTTCAGACTGGAGGAAGGAATGACGGCATTTACGTTGGGAGGAGATAATAATGGTAACGCGAAGTTTGAACCTATCACACAAGGCGAACTGGAGGCGTACAAGCCCTATATCGTAGATGTTGAATTGTCGACATCCGTCCGCAGAAGAGCAGATGGTGTCCTGGTATTGGATCTGGGTGCGACCAACGTTGTCATTGACCCAACCAAGCCAGATGAATATGTGGAAAAGGGAATGCTGAAACTCTATGGAACGGTGCATGGCCTGACACATCAGGAGGGACAGGAGTTACAGGCGTTCATCATGCAACCTGACTATACTTGGCGCATGACCGCCTCGGCTGAAGCTGCGGACGCCAATGAGATATATCTTCCGGCTTTCCACGCCTATTTGTGTTTCACTGGTGAAACGCCTGTAACGGATATCCCGTCAGAATTCAATGAGGTGACCGGCATTTCTGTCATCAATGCAGAAAAGACTGAAAGGACGTACGACGGGGTCTATGACCTCAGCGGCAGGAAGGTCCAGCCACAAAGCAAAGGATTATATATCAAGAACGGCAAGAAAGTATATATCAAATAATTACGCTAAGAATAAACTAGCAATCCCGCCACTTGGGCGGGATTGCTTATTATTTAGGCTGTAGATCAGCATACTCATGGGAGACGTCTGGGATGCAGGGGCAATCCTTCTGGGGATTCAGGTCGTGATGACCCAGGATCACGGCGCGGGGGTAACGCCCGTGGAGTTCCTCAAGCAGTCGTCGCATGGCAGCCTTCTGAGCCTCAGTACGCGTATCGGCGGGTTGACCGCGGATGTCAAGCCCGCCCTCGTAGCAGACGCCGATCGAGTGGGCGTTGTGGTTCTTGCAGTGCGCACCGATCATCCATTCCGGACGGCCTGACTCTATCTCTCCGTCACGGCGGATCACGTAGTGGTAGCCGATACCAAATTTCCAGTGGTTGTCACGGCGATGCCACGTATCGATCTGAGCGGCCGAACTTGTCTGGTCGGGCTTCACTGCAGAACAGTGGATAATGATCATAGTGATGGTTCTCATACGCAACTGCCAACAAAGAAGGTGGTGATCACAAGGGTAATCAGCGACCCTA
>JAEEGJ010012358.1_pt1 | contig 21181 bp, 22 predicted proteins | sample 8958761 | NCBI WGS metagenome assembly JAEEGJ01 (sample SAMN16246546, study PRJNA631951) | gut metagenome | biome: gut microbiome; feature: rumen; material: RS-attached | host: Bos | place: Iran: Karaj | collected 2018-10
ACTAATACTATAACCTTCTTCCAACATCTTCATGTACTTGATCCGATCTTCGATTGAGTGCTTCTTGTACTTAATTGACATAATAAACCCCGAAAGTTTTTTGTCTAACTTTCGGGGTTCATATCATTGGCGACCTTTTTTTATTTTCGGACTCAATTAGAAGCCTCCGAAGCCACCGAACTGTGACATGTCAAACTCCTCAACCTTAACACCGGCGGGAACCTCGAACATTGAAGCGGGAACGTCCTTCTCCTCGAACTTCTTGCAGGTCTGGCCGAATGTGCCGAAATCTGAAGTCATCTCGTTCTTGAGCTGGATGCCTTTGTAGATCCATACGGTCTGCTCTGACTGGTTGCCCATCATATCAACGGTCATGGTGTACTTGGTGCACTCCTTACCGGCGATGGTCTCCTTACCAACCTCCTTGATGTTGTTCTCTTTCTTAACCTGATCAGTCAGCTTGTTCCAGTTGATCTGGGCACGGCCACCGCCGAAACCACCCATCATACCACCTGCGGGGAACTTGGTAGCGGTCTTAGCCTCATCGTTGATGCGGATCTGAGCGCCGTCCTTATCTGTGATTGTGCGGGTCTTGCCTTCGCCACCCATGAAACCACCTTCTGATACCTGAGCGGTCTTAAGACCGTAGTTGTCAAAGTAAGTCTCAGTAATCATCTCGTTACCCATCATATCCATAGACATGGTGATAACACCTGACTTAACTCCGTAAGGAGCATCGGCCGGAGCCTGAGCGTTGGCCAGAGAAACTACTGCCAGAAGGGCAGCTGCCAAAAACATCTTTTTCATTTCTGTTTTGTTTTAAGTTATTAATTTAGTAAAAGGTGAATTCGTTACAAATTCATACAACTATCATATAAACCGTAAAAATGAAAGTTAAATATTAAAAGGTATTTTTTTAAAAAAAAATGAAAAAAAGAGAGGCAAACCCATGGATGCCTCCCAAATCAAGATAAAAATAAACTTACTGTATATTTAATCCAGCTCAACTTCCACCTCCTCCAGGTCATCGTCCAGGTCATCATCCGGCAGGTCGTCAAAGTCAAACTCAAAGTCTGCTCCGGCCGCAACCAACTCGTTATGAAGCACTCCGGCATCCTTGGAACGATGTACAATATGCTCCGTCTTCCAGGTGGCATCCAGTTTGTTGCTTTCGCTGTTGAGTTCCTTCCACAGCACATCCTTGAGCTGTTGCAGCCCCAGTCCGCTCACTCCCGATATGAACACGTGCGGGATATCGGCCGGAAGGTTTGGCTCCAGCATGCCCATCAGTTCCTCGTCTATAAGGTCACACTTGGTTATGGCCAACACACGCTGCTTGTCAAGCATCTCAGGATTAAACTGCTCAAGTTCATTAAGCAAAATCATGTATTCACGCGTAATGTCATCGGTATCGGCAGGAACCATGAACAGCAGGAGCGAATTGCGCTCTATATGACGAAGGAAACGGAGCCCCAGGCCTTTACCCTCGCTGGCACCCTCTATGATACCGGGAATGTCGGCCATCACGAATGATTTTCCGTCACGGTAAGACACTATGCCCAAATTGGGTTCCAGTGTTGTGAACGGATAGTTTGCAATCTTGGGTTTTGCTGCCGATATGGCCGAAAGCAACGTGGATTTACCGGCATTGGGAAAGCCCACCAGACCTACATCGGCTAACAGCTTAAGTTCCAGCACTACCATACGCTCCTGAGCGGGTTCACCCGGCTGCGCAAAACGGGGAGCCTGACGTGTGGCTGTACGGAAATGCCAGTTGCCCAGACCTCCGCGACCGCCCTTGAGCAGAACCACCTCCTGACCGTCATCAGTAATGTCGCACAGATATTCGCCTGTTTCGGCATCGTATGCCACCGTTCCGCATGGAACCTCTATGATAATATCTTCGCCGTCCTTGCCAAAGCACTTGTTGCTGCCGCCGTTGCCGCCGTTGCCGGCAAAAGCATGGCGTTCATAACGCAGGTGAAGCAGCGTCCAGTAGTTGCGGTTACCCTTAAGGATAACGCTACCACCCTTGCCGCCGTCACCACCATCAGGGCCGCCGTTGGGGATATACTTGTCATGACGAAGATGCGCCGAACCCCTGCCCCCTTTGCCGGAACGACAAAATATCTTTACGTAATCTACAAAATTGGATTCTGCCATATATAATAAAGGTAGCTCAGATTGAAGCTACCTTGTCTATGATTTCAGCTATCATCTTATCCTTGTCACCCTTGAAAGTGAACTCGGAAAGCACCCCTTCTTTCTTGAACCACTCTATGAGCGGATGAGTCTGGGTATGATAAACATTGAAACGTTTCTTGATGGTCTCCTCATTGTCATCGGCACGGCCCTCCACCTTGGCGCGATTGAGCAGGCGCTCCATCAGCACATCCTCACTAACTATGAGATTAAGCGTTACCGAAATCTTTTCACCACGCTCCTGGAGCATCTCCTTCAGGGCCTTGGCTTGCACTATTGTACGAGGGAATCCGTCAAATATCACGCCCGGACCTTCACGCATAGTGTCATACACGCTTGCAAGCATATCAATGATCAGGTCATCCGGAATGAGCTGGCCGTTCTCAATATAACGTTCTGCAATATTTCCCAGTTCCGTGCCGGCTTTAATCTCAGCCCTCAACACATCACCGGTAGAGATGTGGTTATAGCCGAATTTCTCGACCAGGGCAGCACTGTATGTTCCCTTTCCCGAACCGGGAGCGCCAAAAATAACGATGTTGTCCATTCTATAATAATTTATTTTACAATCTTATAAATATCACGGGAGTTGCGTCCGAACCCGTCATAATCCAGGCCATAGCCTACAATGAAACCGTTGGGAATATTCATGGCCAGATATTTCAGGTTGATGTCAACCTTAAGTTTATCGGGTTTGCACAAAAGGGCGCATACCTGAACCGAAGCCGCATTCTTCTCTTTAAGGGAGTCCAGTACGTCACGCATAGTATATCCGGTATCAACAATATCCTCAACTATTATGACGTGGCGGCCATCTACTGATTCCTGAAGGCCCATAAGTTCCTTGACCTTTCCGGTCGTATCGGTTCCCTGATATGATGCGACTTTAACAAAAGAGACATTGCACGGAATCGTAACATTCTTGAGCAGATCGGAAGCGAACATGAACGCACCGTTAAGGATACAAAGGAACAGAGGTTCCTTACCTTCATAGTCACGGCTTATCTCGCCTGCCACCCTCTTTACCTCTTTCTGGATATCCTCATCCCTGAGGAACACCTCAAACTCACGGTCCTTTACCTGAATGGTTTCCATATCACTCAATACTTAATGAAAACGTTTTGTTTTATTATGCAAAAATACTTAAAAAACAAGTGTCAAAACCGATATTCACTTCTTTATTTATGAGCATGCCGTCAAGATTGACCTATTTTTAACAAAATAGATGTACATTTGCCAAGTGTATCTGCCAAAATATGGATAAAGCTTACATAGAGGAAACTAAAAAAGCCCTGGAAAAACTGCTGCCATCCGGCAATATAGAGGTTCTTGACCAGGCAGACATTAGATGTCTTTTCAAGAGCCGTCCACAGCAGGCCCATAAGGGAGACTTCGGGCATGCTTTGCTCTATGCAGGCAGTCACGGAATGGCAGGTGCGGCTATACTGTCGGCCCGCGCATGCCTGCATTCAGGCGTGGGGTTGCTTACGGTATGTACGCCGTCATGCAACAATGACATATTGCAGATATCCGTTCCCCAGGCCATGACCATACCTGCCGATGACCTGTATGCCAATCCTGACATTAGCCGTTACAATGCTATTGGCGCCGGCCCGGGGCTGGGCAAAGCCGATTCACAGACTGCCGTTCTTGATAAGCTGCTCAAGACCGCGACCTGCCCTATGGTACTTGATGCCGATGCACTGAACATCATCTCCCTTAACAGTCACATGCTGGAATATGTCCCGGCAGGTTCAGTGATGACACCCCACCCCGGTGAATTGGCCAGGCTGACCGGTATCAGCAAAGACTGGAATGAAATGATTGCCAAGGCATTGGACCTGGCAGAAAACACGGGAATCACGGTGATAGTCAAAGGGGCGCCGTCAGTCACGGTTACGCCTCAAAGAAAGGCTTTCATAAACACTACAGGCAATAACGGAATGGCTACGGCCGGTTCGGGCGACGTGCTTACAGGAATAGTGCTGGCATTTCTGGCACAAGGATACAGTGCCCTGCATGCCGCCGTGGTTGCAGCATTCATACACGGACTGGCCGGCGACAAGGCTGCTCAGGAACTAAGCACCATAGCCATGACATCGGCCGATATAATAACACATTTACCGAACGCATGGTTGGAAATGACAGAAAACAAATGAATATGAATTTAAGGAAAACAGTACTGATGATAGGGTTCGCCTTAGGATGCATGAGTATGGCGGCTCAGGGAACATCGGCTCCCTACTCTCCCGGAATAACCCAGGATGCGGTTTCTTATTGGCTCCCCAAGACCAAGCTCAGAGTCACTGTTACCACACGCCGCGAAACTTTCAAGCCTGGCGAATTCTCCCGATACGCCGAGCGTTACCTGAGGCTGTCCGATGTCAAGGACAAATCCCAAGAGGCATGGGAGATTACCGGTATTACAGTTTCGGCATACGGAACGCCCGACAAGGACAACCTTTACACCTTAAGTTTTCCAGACAAAGGCAACAGACCGTATTTTGTGCTTACAAATGACGGAATCATAGCAGCTGTAAACACGCATGACACGGATGAGCCATCCTCTCCTGAGCCGGTTAACACCGACATAGAAGAGAAGGAAAAGATCAATCCCCAGGACTATATGACCGAGGAGATTCTCATGGCCGGCTCCACATCCAAGATGGCAGAACTGACAGCCAAGGAGATATACAACATACGTGAGAGCCGCAATTCAATAACACGCGGACAGGCTGACTACATACCTACGGACGGAGAATCGACGGTATATATCCTGGAATACCTGACAAAACAGGAAAACGCGCTGCTCACACTGTTCACCGGCACAAATGATATCCAGGAACACGTTTTCACCATAGATGTCAACCCGGACAAGCCCATTACCAAACAGATACTTTTCAGGTTCTCATCAAAACTGGGCGTACTGCCGGTTGACAATCTGGCAGGCGAGCCTGTATGGATTGACCTGACAGACCGGGAAATGCTGAAAAGCCAATCGGACGAAACCGGTTCCAATAAATCCAAACGTTTGGGAAAGAGAGACAAAGGACCATTCCTGTACTACCGTATTCCCGGACGTGCCGAAGTAAAGATTTACAACAACCGCAAGAGCTTCCTGGAAGAAGATGTACAGATAGCACAGTTCGGAAACGTTGAAGTTATCTCATCGACAGTCATGGGTAAGCACGCTGATACAAAGATCACGTTTGACACTACCACCGGCAATATAAGAAACATAAACCGGTAAAGGAATCTTAAGCGGATTAAAAAAATCAGGGCGGCTCCTAAACGGGAACCGCCCTTGATTTTTCCTGCAAAGCAGGAATCAGCCGCCTATATGTATTGTATACTTAAGGATGAACAGGATTGCAAGAATCCACATCATGATGCTTATCTTCTTGAACTTTCCGCTCAGGGCGTTAAGCACAACATAAGAGATAAGACCCAGCATGATACCATCGGAGATGCTGTATGCCAGAGGCATTACAATCATTGTGATATATGCAGGAACGCACTCCGAGAAATCATCAAAGTCCACATCCTTGATTGATGACATCATCATTACACCTACCAGTATCAGAGCAGGAGCAGTAGCTGCTGAAGGGATACCCAGGAATACAGGAGCAAAGAACAGTGCGATGGCAAAGCAGATTGCTACTGTAAATGAAGTCAGACCAGTACGTCCGCCAGATGCAACACCTGATGCGCTCTCAACATAAGTAGTAGTTGTACTGGTACCGAAAGCTGCACCTGCTACGGTTGCAATGGCATCGGCCATGAGGACCTTCTTGACGCCTGGAATTGTACCGTCAGGATTAATGGCATTGGCCTTCTTTGATACGCCGATGACAGTTCCGATTGTGTCAAACATATCTATGAACAGGAATGTAAACACAACTATCAGCATATCAACGGAGAAGATGTTGTGCCACTCAAACTTGCAGAGGATAGGTTCAATTGAAGGAACAGAACTTACCACACCGTCAAACTTGGTGATACCGAACGGAATACCGACAATAGCAGTAACAATGATACCTATCAGGATTGCACCGGGTATCTTAAGGATCATCAGCACGGAAGTGATGACCAGACCTATCAGAGCCAGCAGTGCAGGACCGCTTGTGATATTGCCCAAGGCAATGATTGTACCGCCGTCATCAACGATAATTCCGGCATTAACCATACCGATGAATGCTATAAACAGACCGATACCGGCACTTACAGCACTCTTCATCGCAGACGGAATGGCATCGATGATAGCCTCACGGATGTTGGTTACGGTAAGGATGATAAAAATGATACCTTCAATAAGGACAGCAGTCAATGCAAACTGCCAGCTGTAACCCATGGTGAGGCAAACAGTATAAACAAAGAATGCATTGAGGCCCAATCCCGGAGCAAGTGCATAAGGCTTCTTGGCATACAAAGCCATAACCAGAGTACCTACTATGGCAGCAAATGCTGTAGCGGTAAATACAGCACCTCTAGGCATGCCCATACCCTCCAGAGCACCGAAGATATCCGGGTTGACTGCAAGAATATAGGCCATGGTCAGGAAAGTGGTGATACCGGCCACAATCTCAGTCTTGACATTATGCTTGGCGGGATCAAACCCTAAAACTTTCAGGAATGACATAATTGCCCAATTTATAAATTATTACACTATAGATAGATCAAATCAGAAATCCCACTTTACACCGAGGCAAGGATTGCAAGTAAATCCTTTGAAACCGGCAAAATTATAACCGAGTTCAACCTCACCACCAACATTGAAGTTGGGGCAGCCAAAGAGTGAACCTACATTATACCACAACTGAGGCTCTGATAAGAATATCCATTTGCCGGCATCCTTTGGATTCTCCTGACCTTTACCATACCAATATTCTGTGGTCTCACCCCACAAATCAGCAAAACCTGAGAATTTGAGACCCTCTACACCAAACAGATTGTTCATACCCCATACAACTGTAAACTGGAGCGGAACATCACTCTTGGCAGTCTCATTGAAGGTCTTATACAATACCTCAAGTGTCAAAGTGTTTGAGAAATCTGTATTATGAAGGAAATACTCAAGACCAAAGAGCCAGTTACGAGTTCCAAAACCAACACCTGCATTAAACTCAACATGTGCGCTCAATGCACCCAAATTTGAATCCTGCCAGAAATTGAGGGCACGTGCAATCTCAAAATAACTGCCTACTGCACCCCATTGTTTGGCATCCCGTAAATCTTTATCTGCATAGTCATAGTCAACAAAGAAGAAAGTGCTACCCCAATCATCAGCCTTGAACATTTCAAGAGTACTGGTAACCATTTTACGTTTGTCACCAAAATCGTAGAACACCTGTAAATTGGTCTGTGCAAAAGCACCTACTGCGAGCAGGCTGAAACCTGCAAAAGCAACGATTTTTTTCATATCAGAACTTTTAGAGTTAATAAATAATGTATTGTGAAATTGTTTATCCGTTGTACTTGGGATCGTCATGCAGAGGCTTCTTGAAATCCTCGGGCAGATCCTGACCCTCGGCGGTAGCACGCTTACCGCTGGCGTAATCACTTGTAAAGTGGAAATCGTTGCCGGGAAGAACAGCATTCAGGATGATACCTACCAGAGCGGCAACAGCCAGACCTGACAGAGAAATCTTACCGAATGATATGCTGCCGGGACCAAAGTTGATACCGATGGCCAGCACCAGAATCAGAGCTGCTATGAGCACGTTGCGGTTGTTGGTAAAGTCAACCTTGTTCTCAACCAGGTTACGTACACCTACTGCCGAAATCATACCGTAAAGCACCAGAGACACACCACCTACAGTTGCAACAGGCATTGCGTAGATAATCTGGGCAAACTTGGGGCAGAATGCGAATACGATAGCCAGACATGCTGCAATACGTACTACCTTGGGATCAAATACCTTGGTCAGGTTGAGCACGCCTGTATTCTCACCGTATGTAGTGTTGGCGGGAGCACCGAACAGGGCTGCCAGAGCGGTTGCGGCGCCGTCACCCATAAGAGTACGGTGCAGACCGGGATCGGCAATAAAGTTACGGTTACATGTTGATGAGATGGCGCATACATCACCAATATGCTCAATCATGGTTGCAAAAGCAATAGGCACGATGGCAATGATTGCAGTCCATACAAATGACCAGTCAGGTTCCTTGAAAACTGCAAAAGCGGTGTTCTCCCATGAGAAAGGCATTCCGAACCAGGCGGCATCCTTAACGGCCGAGAAATCAACCTGACCAAAGCAGGCGGCAACGATATATGAACCGATTACACCCAGGATGATGGGGATAATCTTGACCATACCCTTACCGAAGATATTGCAAATCACAATGATAACGATAGCCAGCAGGGCAATCCACCAGTTATCTTTGCAATTATTGATAGCACTTGCAGAAAGGATAAGACCGATTGAAATAATGATAGGTCCGGTTACTACCGGCGGGAAGAAAGTCATTACCTTCTTGGATCCCACTGACTTGCAGATCAGCGCCAGAACCAGATATACCAGTCCTGCGCAGGCAACTCCGAGGCATGCGTAATTAAGTGATACTCTCTCTGTATATCCAAGGGCAACGCCTGCGGTCTTTACTGCAGCGTATCCTCCGAGGAAAGCGAAAGATGAGCCCAGGAATACGGGTACTTTTCTGTTGGTCACCAGGTGCATGAAAAGCGTAGCCAGTCCTGCGAAAAGCAGCGTCGTGGAAACGCTTAATCCTGTGATGATGGGGACCAGCACCGTCGCTCCGAACATGGCGAACATGTGCTGAAGTCCGAGAACTGCTACCTTGCTGTAACCCAGTTCTTTTCTTGCGTCATAAATGGCGTTTTGCGGTTGAGATTTTCCCATTGTTTACCTCCTGAATGGTATCTTTTGCTCCGGGGAGGTCATTCTCCCCTTCTTCGGAAAACATCCGCGGCATACGGTCCCGGGCCATAAAAAAATCCTGCCTCGCGGCAAGACAACGAATAGACCCACTGGCCCCTCTATGTACTATCTTGCCGGTCTCTCTGTACCGATTTAAAGATGTTTTCTTCCAAAGACGATACTACTATATGTAGTATGAAAAAGCAACAAAAAACTGCACCCCGGGGTGCAGTTTTTTGAACTATTTTTGTATTTCAGTTGAGCGCTATCACGCCGGTGGTGATCAGGCTCACAATGACAGCTGCTATAAGTACTCCCAGGAGTATGGCGAATGTCGCCTTCACTCCCTCTTCGTCCAGAAGAGCCGCCACTATCGCTCCGGTCCAGGCCCCTGTCCCCGGAAGCGGGATCGCTACCAGGAGGACCAATCCCCAGAACTTATACCGTTCTACCTTACCTTTGTTCTTCTCCGCCTTGGCTCTGACCTTTGCAGCCAGGTTCTGCATGAGCTTGTTTCTCTTCTCCATGTATGCCAGGACTGACCTGGTAAACAGCAGCACAAAAGGTACCGGCACCATGTTTCCGACTATGGCGATCAGCGCCGCTGAAAACACCGGAAGCCCTCCTGCCACGCCTGCGGGGATCGCCCCTCTCAGTTCGATCACAGGTACCATGGATATGAAAAATGTGTAAAGTATGGTTTTAAACATTGAGATAAGTTACCCGCTAAAGAGGATCAGATTGTGGTCTGATCCTCTTCGCATTCATCAGTTCTATTTTGTCTTGATGGCTGCCTGCGCCGCTGCCAGACGTGCTACCGGCACTCTGAAGGGTGAGCAGGAAACGTAGTTGAGACCGATCTTGTGGAAGAATTCCACGGACTTGGGATCTCCGCCGTGCTCTCCGCATACGCCCAGCTTGATGTTGGGTCTGGTCTGCTTGCCCAGCTTGACTGCCATTTCCACGATCTTGCCTACGCCGTCGATGTCGATGGTCTTGAAGGGATCCTCTTCCAGGAGTCCTTTGTCAACGTAGAGGTTGACCAGGTCTGCTGTGTCATCTCTGGAGAATCCGAGAGTCATCTGAGTCATGTCGTTGGTTCCGAAGGAGAAGAATTCAGCTTCTTCTGCGATCTCGTCAGCTGTAAGGGCTGCTCTCGGAACTTCTACCATGGTTCCTACCATGTAGCTCATTTCCATTCCGGACTCCTTGATGAGTCTGTCTGCAGTTTCCCTTACGATGTCGCTGACGTACTTCAGCTCTTTCTTTTCGATGGTCAGCGGGATCATGATCTCGGGAACGATGTCATATCCGCATTCCTTCTTTACTTCCAGAGCGGCGCCGATGATGGCTTCGGTCTGCATCACTGCGATCTCAGGATAGAGAACGTCAAGTCTGCATCCTCTGGTTCCCAGCATGGGGTTCATCTCGTGAAGACCGTCCACTACGTTCTGGAGAGTCTCATAGGACAGATTCATGTCCTTGGCCAGGGCTCTGATATCCTCTTCCGTGTGGGGAAGGAACTCGTGGAGCGGCGGGTCAAGAAGTCTGATGGTCATGGGTCTGTCTTCCATGACTTTGAACATCTCTCTGAAGTCTCCCTGCTGATAGGGCTTGATGATCTCCAGGGCAGCCTTTCTCTCTTCTACGGTATTGGCTACGATCATCCTTCTGATGGCCGGGATCCTCTCCTCCTCGAAGAACATGTGCTCAGTTCTGCAGAGGCCGATTCCCTCGCATCCGAATTCCACAGCCTGTCTGGCGTCTCTGGGGTTGTCGGCGTTGGTCCTGACTCTCAGAGTCCTGATCTCGTCGGCCCATCCCATGAGTGTTGCAAAATCACCGGAAACGCTGGGTTCTACTGTCTTGATGGCGCCGTCATAAACTTCTCCGGTGGATCCGTTGATGGAGATCACGTCTCCTTCCTTGTACTCTGCGCCTGATTCGAACTTCAGTGTCTTGTTCTCTTCGCTTACCTTGGCTTCGGAGCATCCTGCCACGCAGCACTTGCCCATTCCTCTGGCAACTACTGCAGCGTGGGAAGTCATTCCGCCTCTCTCGGTCAGAATACCTTCTGCGGCAACCATTCCTGCCAGGTCTTCAGGTGAAGTCTCAGCTCTTACGAGAAGTACCTTCTCTCCTCTGTTGGCAGCTTCTGTGGCATCGTCTGCTGTGAAGTAGATGTGTCCGAAGGCTGCTCCCGGGGAAGCGGGCTTGCCCTTGGCGATGACCTTTGCGCCCTTTAATTCGTCTGCGTCGAACATGGGGTGAAGCAGCTGGTCGATCTGGGAAGGCTCAAGTCTTGTGACGGCGGTCTCCTTGTCGATGAGACCCTCTGCCACCATGTCCACTGCGATCTTTACTGCAGCCTGAGCTGTACGCTTGCCGTTTCTGGTCTGAAGCATGTAGAGCTTGCCGTCCTCAACGGTGAACTCCATGTCCTGAGTGTCCTTGTAGTGCTTCTCAAGAACGTCTGCGATGTGTACGAAATTCTTGTATGCTTCGGGGAAGGCCTTCTCCATCTCGTCGATGTTGAGAGGTGTTCTGACTCCTGCCACAACGTCCTCGCCCTGTGCGTTCACAAGGAATTCTCCGAAGATCTTCTTCTCTCCGTTGGACGGGCTTCTGGTGAAGGCCACGCCTGTTCCGGAATCGTTGCCCATGTTTCCGAATACCATGGACTGTACGTTTACAGCTGTTCCCAGGTTGCCCGGGATGCCGTTCAGCTTCCTGTAGAGGATGGCTCTGTCATTCATCCAGGATCTGAATACTGCCTTTACAGCCTCAATGAGCTGTACCTTGGGATCCTGCGGGAATTCCTCTCCGGTCTCTTCCTTTACAAGTACCTTGTACTGCTTGATGATCTCTTCCAGGTCCTCAGCTGTGAGTTCAACGTCATACTTGACGCCCTTGAGTTCCTTCCTGCCGTCGAAGATCTTGTCGAACTTCTCCTTGGGGATCTCCTGAACTACGTCGCCGAACATCTGGATGAATCTTCTGTAACTGTCCATTGCGAACCTTCTGTTGTTGGTCCTTGCTGCAAGACCTTCCACAGACTGGTCGTTGAGACCCAGGTTCAGGATGGTGTCCATCATGCCGGGCATGGAGATGACTGCGCCGGATCTTACAGAAACAAGGAGAGGATTCTCATTGGATCCGAATTTTTTGCCGGTCACGATCTCGAGTTCCTCAAGCTTCTCGTAGATAGCCTGGATCACGTCGTCGGAGATCTTCTTGCCGTCCTCATAATACTTGTTGCATGCCTCTGTAGTAACAGTGAAGCCGAAGGGTACGGGGAGACCGATCCTGGTCATCTCTGCCAGGTTTGCTCCCTTGCCGCCCAGAAGGCTCTTCATTTCCTTGGAGCCTTCGTTGAATGAATAAACTACTTTGTTTTCCACGAATATTTCCTTTCTGTATCAATTGATACTGTCCATCTCTAGAAAGCCAGTCTCTCTTCGATGTAAGCTTTAACATCTTTCACCGGGATCCTCACCTGTTCCATGGTATCCCTGTCTCTGATGGTCACACAGCCATCCGTCTCCGTATCGAAGTCCACGCAGATGCAGAACGGAGTACCGATCTCGTCCTCTCTTCTGTATCTCTTGCCGATGGATCCCGAATTGTCGAAGTCCACCATGAAGTGCTTGCAGAGCTCTTCATAGATGGGTTCGGCCACGGGAGAAAGCTTCTTCGAAAGAGGAAGCACAGCCGCCTTGAAGGGGGCCAGCGCAGGATGCAGGCGGAGAACCACTCTCATGTCCTCCTTGCCGTCCTGTGACAGATCCTCTTCATCGTAAGCGTCTATCAGGAAGGCCAGAGCGACTCTTCCTGCTCCAAGAGATGGCTCGATAACGTAAGGCACATACTTCTCGCCGGTCTCGGAATCAACATAGCTCAGATCCTGTCCGGACACGTTGATGTGCTGATTCAGGTCGAAATCCGTTCTGTCCGCGATACCCCAGAGCTCACCCCATCCCCAGGGGAATGTGTACTCCAGGTCCGTGGTTCCCTTTGAATAGTGGGAAAGCTCCTCGGGAGAGTGATCTCTCATCCTCAGGTGCTCTTCCTTCATTCCCAGGGCCAGGAGGAAATTCCTGCAATAGGTCTTCCAGTATTCGAACCATTCAAGATCTGTTCCCGGTTTGCAGAAGAACTCCAGCTCCATCTGCTCGAACTCTCTGGTCCTGAAGATGAAGTTTCCGGGAGTGATCTCGTTTCTGAAGGATTTGCCTATCTGGGCGATGCCGAAAGGTATCTTCTTTCTGGCGGAGCGCTGTACGTTCCTGAAGTTTACGAAGATTCCCTGGGCTGTCTCCGGTCTGAGGTAGATCTCAGCCTTGGAGTCCTCTGTGACTCCCTGGAATGTTTTGAACATCAGATTGAACTGTCTGATGCCGGTGAAATCGCTTTTGCCGCATTCGGGGCATACGATGCCGTTGTCCCTGATGTAGGCTTCAAGCTGCTCGTTGGACCATCCGTCCACGATCATGTCCTTGATGCCCTTCTCCTGATTCCAGTCCTCGATGAGCTTGTCAGCTCTGAATCTGGATTTGCATGCCCTGCAGTCAATAAGGGGATCCGAGAATCCTCCCACGTGTCCTGAGGCCACCCATGTCTGGGGATTCATCAGGATGGCGGCGTCAAGTCCTACATTGTACTTGGATTCCTGTACGAACTTCCTCCACCAGGCTTTCTTAACATTGTTCAGATATTCCACTCCAAGGGGACCGTAGTCCCAGGTGTTTGCAAGACCGCCGTAGATCTCTGAGCCGGGGAATATGTATCCCCTGTTCTTGCACAGAGCGGTGATCTTTTCCATCGTTACTTCCACTGCCATACGTTATCCTTTCTTCGGCCGTTATTTATTGAGCTCGTCGTTTACGTCCTTCTCGTCGACTTCGATCTCAACTTCAAAATCATCTTCGCCTGCAACCTTGTCCTTGAGGTTCTCAAAAGCTTCCTGTCCGGCTGCCTTTGCCTTCTCATAGTATTCGGGGGCCTTTTCCTTGAGGTTCTCGAAAGCTTCCTGTCCGGCTGCCTTTGCCTTCTCATAGTACTCGGGAGCCTTTTCCTTAAGGTTGCCGAAAGCTTCCTGTCCGGCTGCCTTTGCCTTGTCGAATACTTCGGGAGCCTTCTCTTTGATGCTTCCGAAAGCATCCTGTCCTGCGTCCTTCACCTTGTCATATACTTCAGGTGCTCTGTTCTTGATCTCGTCGACCACTACGCCTGCCTTCTCCTTCACTGTGTCGGAGGCCTTGCCCACCTTCTCGGAAATGTCGATGACCTTTCCGTCATCAGATGTGAGTTCTACCTTGCACTTGAATCCGAAGGCTGCGATGGCTGCAGCCAGCAGTCCCCAGGGTGCGATCACAGCACCGACGAGACCTACGTTCACGGGGATGTTGATGATGGAGTCATCGCCCCTCTTGACGCTGATCTTGGTGATGTTGCCCTTGTTTACAAGCTCCTTGACCTTGTTTACTGTGTTGCGTACGTAATCCCCCATGGAACCCTGGTCCTTGCCGTCCATGCTCTCCTCTATGGAGATAATGGCGTCGACTACGCTGCCTTCACAGGCTTCCAGAGCATCTTTTGCTTCTTTGTAAGATACGCCTGTTCTGTCCTTTACAAGTTCGATCTTTTCCAGTGTGATTTCCATTTTCGATCCTCCTTAGATCTCTTAAACTTACTCTATCCCTTAAAAAGTCATGAACTCACTTTTGAGATCCTTTACGTCAAGATGGTAGGCCATATAGCTCTTGAGGATCTTCATCAGTTCCTCTGAGAGCCGGTCATCCAGCCTTATCTTTTCGAATCTCGAAAAGGGCTCATTCTTAAAATATTTCAGGATATTGATTATATCAAAATTCACTGTATAAATCAATGATCCCTCATTAGTTTTCACTTTATCGTCACAGCAGTTCCCACATATTATACCACCGTCTCCGACGCTGAAACCTGCAGGTCTGAGACCGGTCATATCCTTTCCGCAGGAAGCGCAGTGATCCAGCTCCGGCATGGTGCCCGTATGATCCAGTGCCTTCACAATGTAGGCGATGGTCAGAGTCTTCTCATTGCCGCGGCTGTTCTCGATGGTCCTGAGGCATTCCGTGAGCTCCCCGAAAAGTCTTGGCTGAGGGTCCTCCTCCATTAGGATCCGGTCCGTAAGCTCCAGGCAATATGATGCTGCCGAGAATCTGTCCAGATCGTCACCGATCCCGTAGTAGCTCTCGATCACCCTCCCGGAATTCAGATCGTACAGTTCTCTTCCCTTGTACAGTTCATATTTCCCGTAGGTGAAGGGCTTTGCCGAAAGAGCGGAGCGGTTCTTCCCTCCTCCGGTCATGTTGGTGGCCACGGATATTTTGCCCAGTTTCCTGGAAAACATCACCAGCATGGTCCTGCCGTTGACAGTCTTGAATTGTCTTAAGATGATACCTTCTGTATCCGTTATCATTTCTCAGTGTATCCGAAATTCGAAAGGGCCGCTCCCGAATCTCTCCAGTTCTCCTTGACCTTGACCCAGAGTTTCAGGGCCACCTTCTCACCCAGGAGATCCTCTATCTCCTGACGCGCAGCCTTGCCCACGCCCTTGAGTTTGCGGCCTTCGTGACCGATTATTATGGATTTGTGGGACTTCCTCTCGCAGTATATCACGGCGCTGATCCTGGCGATGTCCTCGCCGTTGCGGTCCGTGCCGTTCTCAAAAGATTCGATCTCCACAGCCGTCCCGTGAGGGATCTCGTCGTTGAGATACATGAGGAGCTTCTCCCTGATGATCTCGCTTACCACGAATCTCTCGGGATCGTCGGTGACCATGCCTTCAGGGAAGTACATGGGTCCCTCGGGAAGCAGAGCCTCCAGCTTCGAGAGAAGGTCATCGACCCCTGCCCCCTTAAGGGCGCTTATGCCCATGATCTCCGTGAAGATCCCCATCTGATCGTAGTGATCGTAAATCTTTTTGAAGGTGCCCGGATCCATGGTATCCGTCTTGTTTATAAGCAAAAACTTGGGCGTCTTCACTGACTCAAGTCTCTCGAGGATGAATCTGTCTCCTCCGCCGCTCTCCTGTACGGAATCCACAAGGAAAAGGATCACGTCAACTTCCCTCATGGTCCCCAGGGCAGAATCCGTCATGAAGTTTCCCAGTTTGGTCCTGGGCTTATGGATGCCCGGGGTATCGATGAAGACCATCTGAACTCCCTCGGTGGGTGCTCCCTGTCCCCCGGAGTGGCCGAAAAAGGCGTCCAGCACGTTGTCCGTCTCTGTCCTCTCGGCTCTCTCGTCGATGCGGGTATATATTCCCCTTATGACGTTTCTGGTTGTCTGAGGCTTGTCAGTGGTGATGGCGATCTTTTCTCCCAGGATCGAATTGAGCAGCGTGGACTTTCCCACGTTTGGTCTTCCGATTATTCCTATGAATCCTGATTTCAAAACGTTCCTCCCGCTCTACTCTTCTTCCTCTTCAGGATGTTTACGGTAATATGTGTCGTATGCGTTTACGATCTTTCTCACCAGTTCGTGACGGACCACGTCGGTGTCCCTGAGATAGCAGAAAGCTATGTCGTTCACGGACTTCAGCACTCGTTCAGCCTCCAGAAGCCCGGATCTCCTGCCTCTGGGAAGGTCGATCTGGGTCTTGTCTCCGGTTATCACCATGCGGGATCCGAAGCCCATCCTGGTCAGGAACATCTTCATCTGTTCCTTGGTGGTGTTCTGGGCCTCATCCAGTATGATGAAGGCGTTGTCCAGAGTACGTCCTCTCATGTAGGCCAGGGGTACGATCTCGATGGTCTCCCTCTCCTTCAGCCTCAGCGCCTGATCTCTGCCCAAAACATCATAGAGGGCATCGTAAAGCGGCCTGAGATACGGGTCCACCTTCTCCTGCAGGTCTCCCGGAAGGAATCCAAGCCTCTCACCTGCCTCAACAGCAGGTCTGGTGAGGACGATCTTCTCCACCATCTTTTGCTTGAGGGCGCTGCAGGCCATGGCCACAGCCAGGTAGGTCTTGCCGGTTCCCGCGGGACCGATGCCGAAGACCACTTCCCTCTCGCGCATGGCTTTTGCGTATTCCTTCTGACCCAGTGTCTTGGGTTTAAGGGGCTTGCCTGAGTGGGTGAAGCAGATCACGTCGTTTCCCACCTTGGACTCCCTGTATGAAAGCCCGTCCTTGGCCAGAGCCACGATGTAAGAGGCTTTCTGGGAATCTATGGGAGCGCCCTGCAAAAGCTGCTCCACGTACTCGTTCATGACTCTTTCGGCCACGTCAAGATCAGCTTCCGCATTATCTTCCATGTCCGTCTCAGACTGGTCTTTGAGAAGCACCAGTTCACTTCCTCTCTGGACCACGTCCACTCCTGTGGACTCCTTCAGGACCCTGAGATTCCTGTCAAGGTTGCCGAACAGTTCCTTTACGTCTATACCTTCCGGTACGTCAAAATGTCTCTCCAAAGGCCTCTCCTCTGAGCCTGAATCCCTCAGGCAGTATTTCATCCATGGTATATCTTCTGATGTGGTCCTCGTCCGCAGCGGTCATGATGATGAAATCATCGTCGCAGAATTCCTTCATGAACTGTCTGCAGATGCCGCAGGGCCATGCCTCTCCGCCGGAGGATGTGATCATCACCTTGGCGAAGTCTCTGTGTCCCTCGGAAATGGCTTTGCACATTGCTGTTCTCTCGGCGCACATGGTGGCACCCAGGGATGAGTTCTCCACGTTGCAGCCTGTGAACACGGTGCCGTCCTTGCACTCAAGAGCAGCTCCCACACAGAAGTGGCTGAAGGGAGCATAGCTCATCTTAGTCATTTCCTTGGCGATCCTGTATAATTCCTTGTCTGTCATAGTCTCCTCTACTTTCTGGGGATTCCGAGACACTCCATGATCTCCTCTTCCCTCTTCCTCATGACTGTTTTGTCTTCTTCCGTTTCATGATCATAACCCAGAAGGTGCAGCACCGAATGGGTGAACAGGTACACCAGCTCTCTTTCGAAGCTGTGACCGTACTCCAGAGCCTGTTCCTCAGCCTTCTCCCTGCAGATCACCACGTCTCCCAGCATGAATTCCTCAGGAGCGTCGTCGCTGTGGGTCGCGTAGAATTCGATCTCGTCCCTCTCGAACTGGGGGAAGCTGAGAACGTCAGTCACACTGTCGATATTCCTGTAGTCGCGGTTCAGTTCCCGGATCTCATCCTTCGAGACCAGAGTCACTGAAAGCTGACAGGCCGCATCATCCAGCCCTTCTCCCTCTGCCGCAAGGTCTGCGGCCCGGGACATGTTCTCCCTGAGATCTAAGCTGAGATTTCCTTCATCCTCAAAAAATATGATCATATCTCTTCTCCCCGGTCAAAGCGCCTGTTTGTAGATGTTATAGAAGTCGTCTCTAAAGAGTTTCCTGGCGGAACCTATGCTTCCTCCCACGCTCCTTGAGCAGTTGTCAGCCAGAGCGTTGAGAGCCTCTTCGTCGGGGTCAGGCCCCAGCTCCCTGATGCTCACCGGCATTCCGATGGACCTGAAGAACTCTTCCGTCCTCCTGATGCCTTCCAGAATGACAGCCTCTCTGTCTTCCGAGGGCTCCACATCCATGATGTCAACTGCGAACTTGTAGAATCTGTCGGGGATCTCCCTGTACACGTACCTTGCCCAGGTTCCCCAGATGGCTGCCAGTCCTGCGCCGTGAGCCACGTCGTACATGGCGCTGAGCTCGTGCTGGATCTTGTGGCATGCCCAGTCTCCGCCGTCTCCTCCGCAGCCGGTGAGACCGTTGTGGGAAAGTGCCTCAGCCCACATGATCTCTGCTCTGGCGTCATAATCGTCCGGATCCTCCAGGACCTTCGGCGTGTTCTCCATGATGGTCTTCACAACGCCCTTGGCGATCATGTCTGTAAGGCCCAGATTACCTTCTTTGTTGAAGTATCTCTCCATGGTGTGCATCATTATGTCTGTGGATCCTGAAGCCGTCTGGTAAGGCCCCACCGACATGGTGAGCTGCGGGTTCATCACCGCAAAAGCCGGGCGGCAGAGATCACTGTTGAGTCCCAGCTTCTCGCCGGTCTCCAGATTGGAGATGACCGAAGAGTCGGACATCACAGAGCCTGTGGCGGAGAGCGTAAGTACGCATCCCACGGGGACTGCTGTCACCGGTTTCCTTATCTTCTTGTAGAAGTCCCAGACGTCGCCGTCGTCGGGAAGCCCGTATCCCACAGCCTTGGCCGTGTCTATGACAGAACCTCCTCCCACCGCAAGGACGAAATCAGCGTTCTTCTCCTTGCCGATGGAGATGCCTTCCCTGACCTTGGAAAGTCTCGGATTTGGTACCACTCCGCCAAGTTCAGCATGAGCTATTCCCAGCTCATCCATCTGATCCAGGATCTCCCCGATGAGACCGCTTTCCACCACTCTGTCCGATCCGTAGATGACCAGAACGCTGTGAGCTCCGAATCTTTTGAGAAGTTCTCCTGTCTCATTCTCGGTACCTTTACCGAAACGTACGAACGTTGGCGTGTAATACTTGAAGTCTTTCATGTTTTTTCCTCTTTTTTTGAATGATTTGGTGGCTTCCTGCTCCAGACCCACCTCCACCGCATATATTTTAACCTATGAGAGTTCAAATTACAATAACAGCCTTAAATTTAGGGCTTGAAACGCAGGTTGAAAGATAGTATAATGACTTGCGTTGTAAAAAAGTCCGTTCTCAGGCTAATCATTAAACAGCAAGGAGGTGAGAATGAATGGCAACAGTAATCGTTAAAGAGGGCGAAAGCTTAGAATCCGCTCTTAAGAGATTCAAGAGATCCTGCGCCAGAGATGGCGTCATGAGCGAACTCAGGAAGAGAGAGCACTACGAGAAGCCCAGCGTAAGGAAGAAGAAGAAATCAGAGGCAGCAAGAAAGAAAGCCAGAAAGTTCTAATTCCAAGCAAGAAGGTGATTTAAATGACTATCAAGGAACAGTTGATGGAAGACTTCAAGGCTTCCATGAAAGCCCATGATGAAGTCGCAAAGAATACAATCAGCTTCGCCAGAGCGGCCATCAAACAGTACGAGATCGACCACAGAGGCGAAGAACTGGATGATCAAGGCATAATTGCCATACTCTCCAAACAGGTCAAGATGCGCAAGGACGCACTTGCTGATTTTGAAAAAGCCGGCAGAACAGACTTACTCGATTCTTACAACGCAGAGATAGCTATCCTGGAGAGATACCTTCCCAAGCAGATGACAGCCGATGAGCTTCGCGCAGTAGTCGCGGAGACCGCTGAGGCACTGGGCATCGCCAAGGGCGAAGGCGCCAAGATGATGGGCAAGCTTATGGGCCCCGTCATGGCCAAGGTCAAGGGACTGGCTGAAGGAAACGAAGTCAGAACTCTGGTCCAGGAATTTCTGAACTGAAAAATTACCCGGTAAGGAAGACCTTACCGGGTTTTTTCTTTTCTGTAATTATTCATCAGCCCGGTGGCCAGGTCATCTTGCGCTGTCCAAGTATGTGGAAGTGCAGATGCTTCACGGTCTGGAAGGCGTCCTCGCCGTTGTTGGAGACCACCCTGTAGCCATTCTCCAGCTCCAGATCTTTTGCGATGTCCTGGATCTTCAGCATCATTCTGCCCACGAGAGGAGCGTCCTCTTCCTTCAGGTCGTCCAGGCACTCTATATGCTTCTTGGGTATGAGAAGCACGTGGACCGGCGCCTGAGGATCCACGTCTTTGAAGCAGAACATCTCATCATCTTCGTACACCACGTTGGTGGGTATCTCGTGATTCGCCAGCATGCAAAAAATACAATCCGCCATATTAGCTCCTTTCTTAAAACTTCTCTATATTACCGGTTCCGCCGTCATGCCGTCTTCGTACAGATCCCTCATAACGACCTTGATAAACTGTCCGATGAGGCTCTCGGGATCCGACCCTTCCGGGCATCTCACGTAAGTCCTTACATAGTTCTCCGTGTATCCCGTGAGCCATCCCTTCTCAGCCTCTTCCGCAAGGAGTGTCCTGGTCCTGCCGGTCTCCTTCGCAAGAAATGCTTTGCGCACTTCTTCCCCTTTTGCGATGAGCCTTTCGCTTCGCTCGTTCTTCACCGGTCCGGGCACCTGGTCAGCCATGTC
>JAEEGJ010012360.1_pt1 | contig 21179 bp, 17 predicted proteins | sample 8958761 | NCBI WGS metagenome assembly JAEEGJ01 (sample SAMN16246546, study PRJNA631951) | gut metagenome | biome: gut microbiome; feature: rumen; material: RS-attached | host: Bos | place: Iran: Karaj | collected 2018-10
TACTTAAACCTAACTGATAGAGGGCATACGAGCCTGTCGGGGCTATACGCACCTTATCCCGCTTGGCAATGCCCTTGGCTATTTCCTCTATAGACGGAGGTATCAGGCCACTTCCCCATTTCGTGTCTATTTTGGGGTAGTAGTAGATTCCCTGTGCTACACGGACAAGGACATTGTTCTCGCACAACCGCACCAAAGCGGAACGGACAGCATCCGAAGAGCCTGTCTGGGAGAATGTATCGGGAAAGAAGAGTGTTCCCCTTTCCGATAATTCCACCTGCTTTTTAATGTCATTATATGTACTTTGATTAGCCATGATAACGAATTTTGCCACAAATTTACAGCAAATTTGTGGCAAAACCAAATTTTTTCTTAAAAAAGTGATAAAAAAACAACCTTTAGCCCGCTCCGGCATCGTTGCGACGGGGTCGCTGGGGGTGCGCTTTGAAAGTGTAGTTTTTACATTTATCATTGAAAAGTGTAGTTTTTGAAGGCAAAAAGTTATTGAAAAGTGTAGTTTTTGCCATAAAAGTGCTATTATAGAGTTATAAATGATAGGAAAAAACATATTCCAGTTATTATTTGGACGATTTTTCGTATCTTTGCATTTCGATATTAATAATAGAGGTTCTTTATGATTAAGGACTATCAAAATAAGATAACTTTTATACGTGTGATATGGGAAAGATTTTTAGAGATATGACTTCTGAAGAGCAGGCTTATTACGATGAAGAAAGCAAGAAGTTTCCGTGGCTTAAGACTGTCACGATGAGCGATGACGAGTTCTTTGCATGTTTTGAGCGTGACCTTGGTAAGGGGGCAGCTGCACTTTGGTTTAACCATCTGTGGAATAAGCATTACAGCTGGGTTTTCCTCGCTATCTTGAAACATTTTTATGAAACAGGAGAGTTCGTACATTTTGATTGGGATTATACCGATAGTCAGTCAGAAGGTGTTCTCTGGGATATTATGATAGCCTGGGGTGCAGACTTGCAGACTGGAGGTGATGTTCTTAGCCGTAAGATCAAGTTTGACTTCAGCAAGTATACTGCTCCCACAAATTCAAAGATAAGGAATTACGAGTACTACGAAGAGAGGGGGTTCGATAATTACTTCAAAGACTATTACGAGTCTCACGGATTCGAATACCCGTTTGATATGACAGTATAAAAGAGTGTAGCAGGGTCGTTGGTTCGACGTTGGTATATCGTAGCTATATCGTAACATCGGCCTTGCACAGACAGAGCCGAGAGGTTGCCGAGAGAGTCGAGAGGCCTTCGGCAGAGGTTCGGTAGGGTAAGAAGAGAGGTCGAAGATTCCATTAAGTGTGGGCAAGAGATTGTATGGCTGTTATCTATCATCTTTGCCAAATATCTTTTCCATAATATGGTCTATATTAGTAAACTCGGTATATGGAATCTCTATTAGTCTGATTCCTTCTTGTTCACAATAAAGTCGTAAGGCCGCGTCTCGGCGTTGTTGCCAGAGTAACTGTTTCTCACCTCCCCATTCTTTTTTGGCACGATAGTGCTGTTCACCATTATATTCTATTATCAGATTGGCCGATTCAATGTAGAAGTCAGGAATGAACTTCTTACGTTTACCAATGGCGAGTTTAGACTTGATTGGCTTGTGCCAATCATGCTTGATTTCATGTGCTTCAAGCCATACGCGAATAGCCGTTTCGCCTTTGGAACACTGACATTTTGGGCATCCGTTCATTCCGTAAAGATGGTCTTGCGGAGCCACATCGAAATCACCGTGAATAGGACAGCTAACTATTACATTTGTTTTGTTGTTGGTGTAGACTACTTTGTCATAGTTGTAGAAGTTTCCGTGTACCTTACGGGCATCTTCGATAAATTTCTCCTTACTTTTGGCATTTCTAACTGCGGCTTCTTCAAATTTACACTTTGGACATCCTCGGCCTGTCATGTGATTTCCAGCATGTTGTCTAAACTCCCCATGTATTGGGCAAATAACTGTCACGTATCGGTGTCTCCCTTTATAAATAGCCTTAGAATAGTCATATTTATTACCATGTGTTTCTTTACAGGCAGCAATAAACTCTTCTTGTGTTTTTAATATATTCAATCTATTCTTCTCTATTCCACACTGAGGGCATCCGTGTCCTTGTAAAAAATCGTAGGCTGTAGTAGGAAAGTCACCATGTTCACGACAGGTAATAATTACTTTTTTCTTATTGCTTGTATATTTTACCTTTTCGTATGTATATTGGTCACCCCACACATCTTTGGCGCGACGAATGAATTCCTCTGTGCTGATAGTAGTATTGTTGGCACAATAGGTACATCCATGTCCTTGTATATGCACCTTAGGTTTTTGCTCAAATGTTTTTCCACAGGTATTGCATATAATTTTTACGGGCGTTGTTCCATTCTTATATTCGGTTATCAAAGAATAGTCGTATTTATTGCCATGTTTTTCCCTTGCCAAACGAAGGAATTCTTCAAGAGAGTGACGTTTGTTAGCCCCCAGTTTCTTTAGACCACATTTTGGACAGCCCTGTTTTGCCCAATAGTGATTAATGGCGGCTTGCTCAAACGGTCCATGCTCGGGACATATAATAGTTATTTTGTCTGTGACCTTATTCCACTTTACTTGGGAATAATCATATTTTTCACCATGTACTGAACGGGCATTTTTAAGGAATTCTTCAAAGGTAGTTAGTGGATGAGTTTTAATAACGGCGCATTTGTGACAGCCTTTCCCTTGTAAATGGCTATCTGGTCTCTGTTCGAACTCACAACCACACACATTGCATATTATCTTTACAGGCGTTACGCTATTCACATAATTTACTAGCGAATAATCATAGCGACCTTCTCCATGCTTGGTTTTAGCACGAGTAATAAATTGTGCGGTAGTCAATTTCTTCGGCATATTGTTATTATTCTTTTACCTTTATTATATTCATCGTACCTTTATCTCTCTCTAATTCTATGAATTTGACTTTTTCCCCATCCATTATCTTCTTAATTAGCCTCTTGTTTCCGTTGTTACAATTGATACCAAAATATATACTGCTAATCCTCATTCCCAATGCGGACAAAGGTACCGTATAAAAGAGATCTTCCCTTTTGGTATCATAATATACAAGACGATATTCCCTTTCATATTTCCATGCTTTATCCTTTACGAGGAAACAATCTGTATAATTGAGATGTTCTTTTGTTTCTGTTGGAGGATCCTTGTATTGAACTTTATCCAATCGCCCTCTTGCATCTTCAGATATGAAACCATTATTTAATAATGGGCTGTTCTCTTCTATCGAATACTCTATACATATTCCCTTGTGGCTCTCTGCATAATGTGCCCACATCAACGTGTTTAAATAAGGAGCGGGGGCTTTTGGTTTTGACCAACCAGCAAAGCAGCAAACCCGTATTTTCTGCAGTTCTTCCACATATGTATGAACACCATAAGTAGGTTTTCTTTTTACTTCATCCAATCTTTCTCTTATTGGAACTAATATTAAGCAGTCAAAGGGATCATTAAAACTTTCTGGAGTTGAAAGTCGTAACGAATTATCTGAAATTTCAGACAGAAGGTAATCGCTAATTCTTCGAAAACAAAAAAGTTTAAGGTCTTTGGGTTTGTTTGTGTTACGTTTTTTTTCACGCGATATAAAGTTTAGCACAAATAATTGCATGAATTTCTGAGATTCTTTTCTCCAATAAGAATCATCAAAATCACCAAGTGTCTTGCTGAGTTCTGTCAAAACACTTATTCCCTTGGTCTGCTTTGTGTCATAAGAAAAAAGTGGGGGGTATTTCAGAAATTCCGAAATGAATTTCTTATAATACGAATCGTCAAATGAAGCTATAATTTCTTTCTCAGGGTTAGGAACTGAAATATACTGATTTAAAACATTGGGAATTAACCCCTGAAGTTTTTCTTTGCGGATGACGGATAAAGCAGAATCAATCTTGCCTTCCTTTATTAAGGAATACAATTGAAGTATTTTTTGGCTATCTTCTTTACAAACTTTTCTCATAACATATACCTTAATGCTGCAAAGTTACGAAATAAATTCATAATTGTGTTTGATTTTCTAAAAATAATGCTATCTTTGCACCCGAAACATCAAGAGCAGTGCCCGAAAGGGTAACTCGCCAACCGAGCTTTAGCTTAGCCACGGTGGTCAGTACGATGCGGAAGATTATTATTCACTTCAAAAACAAAAAGTTATGCAACAGCACATTTATTACACCAAGTATGCCCTGCAGTTCGCAGACATGCAGATTCCCGAGTTAGTAACAGTTTTCAATCGTCAGGTCGATAATACCGGCTGGACTGGTATGCGTGCCTACCACGACCAAGCACTCATTGACGAGTTCCAACGACGAGGTATTGATGTGTCAGCCGTCTATGGCGGTAAGGCCATCTGTTTTGCCCATCCCATCAAATACGATATAGCCGACAACCGGCTGGCCACCATCGGCTGAAAGCCTTTTATAGCCAAACTCCTATTTGCGTCTGCTCTTGGCAAAAATATTGGAGCTCAGAGCTGCCAGCCCTCTTTTTTGCAATATAAACGGTTCCCAAGCGTTATAGATATAGGCGTATCCCGCCGAGGTTGGTAACATAAAGTTTGGGCCGACTATTTGGAACCTCAAATGAGTCTCGTTGTCTGAGAAGATAGCGAGGCTTCATGATTTTGGCCTACTTCTATCTATAAAATGAACGTTTTTCATTAAATTTCGCAAATTATTTAGTCTTTAAGCCTTTTTTCAGAATAAAGTTCGTATCTTTGTAGCGATTATATATATAGAAGATATGGCTGCTAACAAAGATCTCAATCGCTTAAAAGTGATATTGGTAGAGAAAAAGAAGTCCAATCTTTGGCTATCCAAAGAGTTGGGATGCTCTCCTACAACTGTGTCCAAATGGTGCACTAATTCATCACAACCCCCATTAGAAATGCTGATGAAGATAACAAGATTGCTTGACGTGGAACTAAAAGACCTTGTCAGGTACGAAGAACTTGACAAATGAGTTGCAAGGATGATAGTTTAAGAATTGAAATACAACAAATGATAACAAAAGACGAGATACAAGAATTGCTGCATAGCACGGAAACCTATCGTGTGGAGCGAACAACGTCAACAGGTGACATGGATAAGTTCCAGGAGGCCATCTGTGCATTTGCAAATGACCTGCCAAACTCGCGAAAGAATGGCTATCTTATACTGGGTGCTTACGATAACGGTGAGTTGTCAGGTTTGAAGGTCACCGATGACTTGCTGAAAAAGATTGCAGCTATACGCTCCAATGGAAACATCCTGCCTATTCCTGTTATGAGTGTTGACCGCTTCCAATTCCCTGAAGGTGACTTGTTGGTTGCTGAGGTCAGTCCGTCTGACCTGCCTCCTGTGCGCTATCGTGGTCGCACGTTTATACGTATCGGTCCTCGTCGCGACATAGCTACGGAAGCGGAAGAACGCATCCTGGCAGAACGAAGAATGTCATTCATGGCCACCTTCGACACCATGCCTTGTTTGGCTGCCAAACTGAATGATATCAACACAGACTTGTTGCGTACAAAGTATTTGATACCACTGCTAGGTAATGAGATCGTAGAGTCAGATACCCGTCCCATTGAGGAACAGATGGCCGCTGTGGGCATGTATGACACGGAGCATCAATGCCCCACATACGCGGCAGTTGTTCTGTTTGGTTACAAGCCACGCCGTTTTATGCCAGGCCTATACGTGCAGTATGTACGATTCAAGGGCGAAGACGTGACAAGTGAGGTAGAGAACGAAATGCAGTTAGAAGGCAACTATTGTGAATTGTTGCCACGTCTGGAATCGCTTTTGGAGCTGTCTGTTATCAAGAAGAAACCCGTATTCGTTTCTATCCTACGCGAGGAGATGGTCAGCAATTATCCCTATCAGGCGATACGCGAGCTGTTACTTAATGCCTGCATGCATCGCGATATGCAAAGTAATACGCCACTTCGCTTTTATGAGTTTGCCAGCCATCTGGAGATTCTGAATGCAGGTGGTTTGTATGGCAATGCACGTCCAGAGAACTTCCCCAGTGTGAACGATTATCGCAATCCTCTTGTCGCCAGTGCCATGAAGACTTTGGGCTATGTAAACATGTTCAATCGAGGTGTAGGGCAAGTCCAGACTGACTTGAATGAAAATGGCAACCAACCCGCAGAGTTCAACGTTAATCTTATCACAGCATTCAAGGTCGAGGTGAAAGTCTCACAGAGTTATACCAATAATAATGGCGGTAATGTTGGCGGTAAAAATGGCGGTGATGTCCCCTGTTTGTCCCAAGCCTTGTCCCTAGTTCTGTCCCCAGTTTGTCCCCAGTTGAGCGAAGTGCAGTTGAAGAAGATAGTATCTGTAATTGATTACTTGTTTAGGGCTTCTGGCTCTATCACTGAGTTGATGGATTGTGCTGGTGAGAAAAACAAAAGCAGGTTCCGTCAGACAATCCTTAAGCCCCTTGTTGATACAGGCTTGGTAGAACCGACGATAAAGGATATTCCAAACAGTCCGAAACAGAAATATGTGCTAACTGATAATGGTAGAGAAAATCTCAAAGCTATATTTTAGGTCGTTCGAAGGTCGTAGCGTAGGCGTATCATCGGCCAGACATAAGCCTTCGGAAATCCTGACGACAATAAGAAGTTAGATGACAATATAATTGGTGAAAAATAGAAGAAAATATATGGCAGATTATAAAAAACAATATAATGCGTTCATAGAGACGCTGCAGAGTATATTCATGATGGATCATGAGGAACTGGATTTCGGTATCTATCGCATTATGAATTACAAACGTGATGAGATTAACGATTTCCTCAAATGTGCTATATGATTCGTGCCAAAGCGTTCAAGGCTTATAAGGAAGGGCGATGGAATATCCATGATTTGTTTGAATTCAATATCACTAAGATAAAGGAGAATAACTATTGCTGGTATTGCGGCAAGGAGATGGAACCATCGAAACTGACCAAAGACCATGTGTTCCCGAGGGCGAAAGGTGGAGCTAACGATTTGGATAACATCATTATGGTATGTAAGGAGTGTAATTCATCAATGGGTAAGATGGACTTGTTTGAGTGGTATTCTGAAGTCCGCAAAGAATGGCCACCGCTCAATGTGATGGTACATTATCTCAAGAACATCTACCTCTACAGTTTGGAGAACGGATTGATGGACAAGCATTCTGAAGAACTTGATGCAATGGACTTACCTTTCAAATGGCAGTATATTCCTACTGATTTCCCACAGCCAGAGGATTATTGGCCAGATAGATTCGAACGGGAAACTAACAAATGATAAAATAATATCAAAGAGTCCTGTCTATTTTCAAATTTATAATTCGATAAAAGAATGACTGAAACCTATAAAGAGCAACTAAGCAAGCACGTTGAAGGGATTTTCAAGAACTATACTACACCTGGATTGCATATTTGTGACATTGCAACGGGCGGAGGAAAGTCATATACCATCGGTAAATTGACTTGTGAATACTATCCAAACGAGTTTGACCGCATCATCATCTTGTGCGTGCAAAACAAGCTGGTAGATAGCATGAACAGAGAGATTGACCGTTTTATCAATGGAGGAAATAGTATTATTTCTTCTGGAGACAAAATGGTAATAGAGAACAATCCAGAGGTTGTCATCAAAGCTGTTAATAGCGGATCTTTCCAGCGGTTACTTGATAGGATGTTCTATCATATAGGGGAGCAGAAACAAAAGGGATATAGAACGAATGAATTGCAATATGCATATAACATTGTCAGGAAAACATATGAAGGTATTTCAAGTTTAGTAAAAACACTTGATGACAATGGAAAAAATGAATTCTTACAAAGTAAAATCGATGAAGGGGAAGCAGCTCTGAGAAAAACAGTTCGCAGGTTCTTCGATTTGTTCAGGAAGCATCTTGAACACACGAAGCAACTTAAGCAGGCTACGCTAGATGCTATGCTTGCACGCTTTCCTGAACTCACTGAAGCCTATCCGCAGGTAAACTATAGACGAAAGAAAGTCCTGCTAATGACTGTCCACAAGGCTGTTTATGGAATTGACCCGATTCTTTACGAGAAGATTAGATTACAGGATATGGCCGATAGAAACAAGAGAACCCTTATACTCTTTGATGAGTCGGATCAAGCTGCGATGGCTATTCGCTCTGCTGTCATTGACCAATCTATCAAAGGTCTGAAATCCCTAAAGGGATATAACGGCTATCTTCACTATAAGTCTCTAATGGAGAGTCCTGAATCCATTTCTGACAGATATTATGGCCAAATACTGGGAAAAGGCATAAAGAAGGCACAGACCATAACAAAAGAAAACTGGAAACGTTCTTTTAAGGATGTTATTCCATATAAGAACATCTTCCTTGACAACATAGAGGAATTGGAATCATATAGGCGAGGTGTGTTCTTTTCAGGCCCAGCATTAAAACTAAATGTTGCTCCAAAAGGTGACCAAACGAATTCGTATGTCTGCTACAGGAAAGGTGACAAACATTTTAGTCTGGTTCACGCTAGCAGCGATGATTTGTTGTTGTCAGAATATTCCGTTGTTGTTCCCCTTGACAAGTTCCTTTCTCTAGTCATTAGCAATACTACTGCCATCAGGTCACAACTACGAAAGGTGATAGTAGAATCTTTGGAAAGGAGCCGCGAGAAATTTAAACAGGAAAGCAAAGATGTTGTCAACAATACTGCTGAAACTCAACAGTTTTTAGGCTATCCCACGCTTGAACGGGAGATACACACCTTGTTCTCCAGATTTGAAATAAACTCTGAGTACCAGTTTGAGCAGCAGATGTTGGAGTTTATGACAAACAGAAAGAATTTGTTTGTAGGTGATGATAACAAGAAGAAATTGCCTGATTACTCTGTATATTCTCAGGGTGTGCAGCTTTATCAAGAAGAGATAGACGAATTAGACAATCAACATAGAGTAAGACTTACCTGTAGAGAGATTTCCACAACTCCAGAGAAAATACTGATTGACCTTGCAAACTCGAATAATACCTCCATTGTTCTCTGCTCTGCAACGGCATCTTCATGGTCTGTTGTCAGCAATTACGACATTAAATATTTGAAGCAGACTCTTGGTGAAAAGATACACATGCTGTCCAAGGAGGAGCGTGAAACATTTGATGACCTCGTTGATAAAACGTACCCCGGTGACCATCAGATAGAAATTGTGCCGATAGAAAAGCATGAATACCAAGATAAAAGAGAAAACGCGATTACACTACCAGACAAATATCGGCAGATGTTTTCTGATGATGCAATATCAGAGGGGTTGCCAGAAAAATGGTTCAAAATTACAAATCGAGAGCTTAAAAAGAGTGCAAAGGATATTGAAGACCATGTATTCCAACTTTACCGTCTTTTCCAATTTATCGATGCTTATCACTGGTTTGTTAGCCACGATGATATACACAGTATGATTTATTTCCAAAACAGAACTGGCGACAAAGACAGAGACCAAATACAACTCTTGAGCTGCCTTATAGATGGCTCATACAAAGACCAGGAGAGCAGCCTCGATGATGAAGTCCCTAACAATTGGATTAATAAGCGCATACGGATATCTAAGGATTTGGAAGATGTGGAAACAAAGATTCTGCCAGAACTTAGCCAGGACAAGGATGCTAAATTGATGCTGATTACAGCATACGGCAGTTTTAAGGCAGGAACTAATCTTCAGTATGAAATCCCAGAAGGACTTGATTATATTGCTGGTGACAATTGGGCTAATAAAGGCGACAAGCTGAAGAAGGACTGGGATGCGGTCTATGTGCAATCACCCACGGCCTATCTGATGATGAGCGATGATGGCAGTGAGTCAACGTATGAGAAGAGCCTATACAATGCCATGCTTGTTTTAATGATGCTTTATGAACGTGGATGTCTTTCTAAGAATGAAGTAGCACAGTGGCTTTATAATGCTATATCAAACAACTTCATGTTTGGAGAGAAACGTAACCCTGGAATTATCAAAGACAAGTCTGCTTGGGCACAGACCACTATAGAGCAGGCTGTGGGTCGTTTGTGCAGAACAAGGAATAAACCGCGTATAACATACATTCTCTATGATAAATCGATGGATTCCTTTTTTGATACAGCCAACATGGAAAAATCCCTTACTAAGGAATTCCGCATTTTGGCAAACTATATTATTGAGCACCGTTCTGCAACATCTGTGGAACTTAATCCTGATGAAATAATTCGGAACAACAATGCCAACGAGGCGCAATCACTTCTTGACCGTATGCGTCAGATAGCACTCAGATATACCCCACATAACGATGACGATGAGGAATTTGATGTTGACATCGAAGATAAGAATGATGTTCCATATAATGTGCTTGTTAGCCAACAAATGAACCAAAGTTATAAGCATACCATCATCACGAAACCCGTAATCGAAAGCTTAGACGAATTGGATGATAACGACAAGCAATTGACGTTTATCTCAAAATGCTATGGTTTGTGGAACCAAGATAGCAAAGGCTGTTATTCCTTTTCATGCGACAAAGAACATAGAAACAGAATATGCGTTACCGGTAGTGGCAAATCATTTACAATATCCCCATCGAGCGTAAGATTGGATGTTCTGATGAAAAATCCTGTTATAAAGGCATATTTTGATAAGAATGGTTATGCAACAACCTGGAAAGTTGGAGGTTTGATGCTACACCCTCAAATATTGGCTACAGACTACGCAGGTGAAATAGGAGAAGAAGCTTTTAAGGCTATCCTTTTACATTACACAAACTGCACAGATAAGAATCTCAGACATCTGGAGGGTAAAGAGTATGAACTGGCAGATTTTGTTGTTTTGAATCCGGATGGAAGTAAAAAGATTGCATTCGATGTGAAGAATATGCGTCCTGATGCAGATCATAACGACAAATATGGTGACATGCCTACCAGCAAGAAACGAAAGATTAAACGTGAGCGTCTTGGATGCGAACTGATAACAGTGAACATGCTTAAGCTTCCTTCTGCAGGTATGGACGAAATACGAGAAATTGGCGGCATAATTGATGAAGATGGGAACATTATTCTCAGTGCTATCCAACAATTACAAGAATTTGTAAACGCATGATATAGATGACGGACGAACAATACATTAAAAGCCTGCCTCTAACCACAAACAAGATAGAGGTAACGATTGACAAGAACGCTTTCTTCTCAAAGTATGCTATCGTGTCATACTATGGCACTACTAAAGAGTCAAAGAATCTTGCTTACGAGCAGTTTGCAGACAAGCCTTGCCTGTCCGTGACTGGAATCAGGGCAAGATGGGCAAACCTGAAATTTCCCGAAATTCGTTTCTTTATTCTCACAGAAAAAGGCAAAGAAACAGAGATACTTGAAAGTCTAAGATGCATCGACTTTGTCAGTTCCAAGATTGACATACTGGATGAGTATGATAGTAGGCTTCAGAAAAGAATAATTGCTTCATTGGCAATTAACTCTTTAGGCAAGAGGAAATACGACAAGATGATGTATAACGATGGGACATTGCTGGTTTGTGATGATAAGAACTTCAATGTTCCTAAGTCGAGAAGGGAACTTGTATGTCTGAAAGTAGAGATAAATGAATACATGAATCTGACTGCAAAAACTACTTCTTTCTCAAATCCGCTGTCATTCAAGGAACTCGCAAGACGAAAAACATGTGTTTTCCATGTCAGCAAGGATGTCGGTGGTTATCTATGGGAAGGACTGTCTGTTAAACCTATAGTCATCAAGGCCGTTAAAGACAGAGAATTCAACCTTCAGGAACTGTATATCAAGAAAAAAAGATTTGATGACAATAAAAACAATGTGCCATATTGGCCATATAATCAAGAGAACTATTCTCGTGGCAAACTATTCGTGATATGGCAAGTTCTCCAGTTAGTCAATGAGCATTTCAAAGGAATAGTAACTATTAGTTTTTGCGATTTCAACGTTCTACATTACGATGAGTGTAAATCGGGTAAGGATATGTTGCTTTTTATGCAGAACTATTTGGATGGCAAGACTATTTTTATTGATGACCCATTTAAATCAGGGTATTCTCGCTCTATTATTCAACAATTTAAGAATGAGGTAGAAGCACTTATAGGTGTCAACCTGTCATTCCCAGCAAAACCGACTGGAAATGACATGATTATCAAATTGTGCGAGCCACGAGAAGAAGAGCTACCGCAAACGTATTATACAAAATCGCTTGAAAGGTTGTCGCATAGTGGTAATGCCCTCCAGCATATTATAATCAGCGGTAACGAAAAAGACGATGCTGTTGGCAAAGCAAGTGCAAGAAGAATCTTGATTGAACTTCTTGTAAAGGATTCAGTTGCAAAACATAAACTTCCATTACAATTGGTTGATTTGGTGCAAGATTGGCAATTCTATCGGTATAAGATTAACAATGGTACAGTCCATGGTGCATCACTAGTAGTAAAGTCAAATGGTGATATAATTACTCAGGAGTATGGATTGGGACAGAATAGGTTTGGCCAGGACTTTGAGACCTTTGTTCGTGAAATATTAGAGTTCAAAGACTCCGATAAAATTCGTGGAGCCAGAGACTATATGGCTATGAAGAAAAACGGCAATGTCTATCTCATTATTGATACGGACGAGATACCTATTCTTGACGTCTCCCAGATAAATGATGCATACGACGATGTCGTTAATCATGGCGAGACTATTTCTCTTTTCAAAAGAAAGACGAATAACGAGGCTCACAAATATCTAAGAGGTTATATTGGGTTCCATCTTTGGAAGTCTGACGGAATGGATGGAGAGCCAAATGCCTCCTATTCATATATTGCTGGTACCAACAGTGAAAACATGCAGATAACGAGAAGTACTAAGATGGACAAGATGCCCAGGGCGCGTCGAATCTTTATCCTTCACCAAGAGAATCACGATACAGTCGAAGCAGAAATAATGGAGATAGTCGGGATGCTTAAGTTCGGATTTGGAAGATGGAATGAACTGATGACATACCCATTCCCATTTAAGTTCTTGCAAGAATATTTGGATGATGCCTGTGAAACCGCGTTCTCTAAGCATTGGAAAGATATAACATATTGTGGTGATTTGTAAGTTCCTATCGAAAATCATTAATGCTTGAAGATAACAAAAGGAAATTATAATAGGAATTAGAATTATGAGACATAGAATAAAAGCAGGTAAGGTTGGTTCGTTTACACCAGAGAAACAGAAGGTGGAGATAGAGCAGCTGGAGAACAGGGAAGTCGCTGACGAAGTAGAAGAAATCTTCGAGGAGGATTCTGAACTCAGCAATGATGATGAAGCTCTCGCAGCGATGGAATTTTACGACAGCCCAGACGAAACGGAATAGTATGCATAATATCTTTAATGTCAACAATGAAAGAATTATATAAGGTTCGAAACATCAATATATCTCTTCTGGACGAAACGACTAATGAGCCGTTGTTAGAAATACCATGTGACTTCGGTATGATAAAAGATAATGGAGGTATTTTGTTTCTTGAAACTCATATCTTCAATGATGAAGATTATGATAATTTTAACTTCAACAGATTGGGTTGTCCAGCCAGCGCAAGAATGTTGTCTTTCGATGATGTGGAAATAGAAATCCCTTTTATGGCTTTTACGAAAAAGACAGGAAAAGAGCATGAAGTGATCTTTAGGTGTTTTGACTACATAATTGTTCATGAACAGGATATTTATTATGCACTCAAAAAGTCGGAAGAGCCAGAAATGATTGATTCTCAACTATTGAGAATTGATTTATGGGGATTGGATTTGCTTATTTCTCCAGATCTTTCAACAACTCTAATTGTTAGTGATGCACCATTTGAAATGGTATTATATACCGATGAGGAAAATGGGGGCACATACATACATTTCCCCTGTAATAAAGATGTTGTACACAATACATTGACAGAAGAGTTGTTTAAAGAATTTCGTTACTCTTTAATGGGATATTTATCTTTAATCAATGGCGCAAGTGTACAAATAACCAAAGAGTATTATAACGGTTATTTCAAAATCTATTCATATGATAGAATGGAGAATTTGTCTCGCTTTTATTATACGTGTGGGAATGCACAGTTTGTTAGGCTAAGTTCTTCTTTGGTTGAGTTTGACAATTATGTCAGATGGAATAAAGTACTGAATCTCAATAAGTTTGTTCATCACATATGTACTTCACAGCAAGTGAAAAGTTATGAAGACAGTTCATTTATTCTTATCTTGGCTTTTGAAGGTTTGTGCAAAAAATATCTAGAAATTCAAAATGAAGAAAAAGTTCCAAGGAAGGTTGTATCGAAAAGTTCATTTAAGGTAATCAGAAAAGAACTCCTTGATATTGTGAATAATCATTCTGAGATTTCATCCCAAGCTTCAGTAAAGTTTAAAAACAATATAGAAAGACTCAATAGCTCTGACTTAGCAACAAAAAAGTTTAGTCTCCTTTTGGATGACCTAAATATAGAACAGACAGATGATATTATAAGAATTACCAAACAGGTTAGAAGTACTTTGGTCCATGAAGCAGAACTGAAAGATTACTCTGATTATCAGCTCTTATCGGAAGTTATTATAGAATCTATACTTAGGTTAATATGCTCTAAAATCGATAGACATTCCTATTTTAAAGACAAGGTCATCAAAGGCGAAGTTCCCAATCTCTCATTTCAAGAGTTTGTAAATGAGAAAAAACTTAATGTAAATGAAGAACCAATATTTAACGAGTACGACAAAAGGATTAAATTGAGAATGAAAATTTATGAGAGGTTTTAATCTCAATAAATACAATATTCACAACTCATATAAGAAAAATGTTAGGACGACCAAGAATAATAGATGTGGAACGCAAACCGAGAAAATGCCCGGTATGCGGAAGTAGTGTGGTGGATATTATCTACGGTACTGGTGATATGAATGAGGCAGAGTACCTGCTACTATATCGCAGGGATGGTATCATGGGAGGTGACAACATACCTCGCCGGCCACCTATCTGGGCCTGTTCGTGCGGTTGTAAGCGGTTTCGCAAGGTGAATTTCGACGGAACAGATGCCGAAGTAAAGGTGAAAATGCTGAATGAAATTCGCCCGAAACCACTGACACTGATAGATTTTGAATCTGAGAATGTGGAGAAAGCATTGAACGGGAAGCATCCCGAGATTATTCATCATTACAAGGTTGATATAGTTACAGAGTATGGTGAGAAAGAAACCCTGAGCATTACAGCTGTCAGCGGGAGTGATGCTGAAGATACTGCCCGCGATATTATTGCGAGAGGCATTGTCGGCCTAGAAGGGAGCGAGTGTAAACATGTGGATGTCTTTGATGGGGAAAAGGAATAATGGCATATACATACAAATATCCAAGACCGGCTGTTACGGCTGACTGTATTGTAATAACGAGGGAGGCAGAGCCAAAGGTGCTGCTTATCCAGCGAGGGAATCCTCCTTTCAAGGGTGCATGGGCATTCCCCGGCGGTTTCATGGACATGGATGAAACTACTGAACAATGCGCTATCAGGGAACTGGAAGAAGAAACAGGGCTTCGACTGTCGGATATTCACCAGATTGGGGCGTACTCCAAGGTTGACCGTGACCCAAGAGGGAGGACAATAACCGTCGCTTATCTGGCCATCACCGATGAGCCGATTGCTGTTACTGGCCAGGATGATGCTGCCAAAGCAGAATGGTGGCCACTGTCGGATTTGCCACATCTGGCATTTGACCATTATGACATCATGCAGGATGCTATCAAGCTATATCGTCAAACCTTGGAGTAAGGAGCATAAAGGAATACGAATATTATCAATAAAGACAAAATTTTGGCAATAGATAAGAATTATTGCCGAAATTTTGTGTAAATATGCCTTCTTAGCTTTCTTCCTCACTGAAGAATGAGCCAACAGGCATAGCGGCATCCTCGGCAACACAGCAGTTGTAGCGTTCGCGACTGCGACGCTCGCGAGCGAACATGGCCTTGGTGCCGGCTTCGTCCTGTTGGAACTCCAAATGCTCATCGATGGCGAAGGAGTGGGCCATAGTCTCAACGTCGAGATTGTCGGTGCCGATGAGCGTGAAGGTCCAGTTCTGCTTCTTCAACTTCTCAATCATCGTGCGGATCATCTTCAGCGTCCATTCCTCGCTGCTGTTCTCCTCGCCGTCGGTGATGATAGTCACGAGCACGTGGTCGCCGTCCTCAATCTGGGCGTTAGTCTTGGAGATGCCCTTGCCGATGGCATCGTAGAGGGGTGTGCCGCCACCGGGACGATAGGCTTTCCAGTCTAAGTCCTTGGTCTTAGAGGCAGGCGTGTTGTCATAGTGCCAGGTGGTGTGGCCTGTGTCGAAGGTAAGCAGGGTGACGAACTGTTCCTGGTCAGGGAACTTCTCCTGCATCTTGCGGACGGTCTGCAGGGTTTCGTTCATGCCTACGAAGGCTTGCTTGCGGATAACTTCCATGCTGCCGCTCTCGTCAACGATAATCAGGTTGTGAACTCGCTTAGTCTTAACATCATTCGTTTGCATAATCGTAACTTTTTAAATGGTGAATACTTCAATTCAAGACGTCTTTTATCTCTTTGAAGAAGAAATTGCAGAAAAATTAAGCGATGATGCGATTTTTTTGTAATTTTGCCAAAAATTATCGAGTTTCTTGATTACGCAAGTATTCCCTATACTCTTCATAGTCCATTGGTCCAACCCATTGAATTGTATATGTATGTTCTATCAAATCCATAGTTTTCTATCCAAATTTAATGTTACAGACTCAGTGACCTTATAAATTCAGTTTCCTTTTCCTTCATCCTAGAACAAAATTCCGCATAGAATTTTGCAGTCTTGCAGATTTCAATCCCAAAGATGGATAGGGTTGATGTGCTTCCCTTAATATTCTTGGTGGGAATAATGGTCTGCTTTTTTTCTAATGGTGATATGAAACCGCCCCTACTGGCTTTTAGGGCATTTACATAGGCAATGACTTGGTGAATATCGTCACGTCCTACTTTTGCCACATCATCATAACTGCCAAGTCTCTTGTACTTTGTATCAAGCACAAAATCTTCCTTGTAAAAATCGGGATAGCGAATACCACTCTTGTCCTCAAAGAGATAAATTCCTCCTTTATGTTGTTTGTTCTGAGGATGCTTGAAACCATAGTCCTGAAGAATCGTATTTACGTATTCCTCCCATAGCCAAGCTCCATCAAAGAGTATTCCGCAGACTTCTTCCTCACTTTCTCCATATTTGACTTCTTCCATTCTGAGAATCTGTAAACAGAGACTCTGTAATGGTTGGTATTCTGTATAATATGGATGGCTTTTCATCCTGAGATTCTTGCTGATGACAGCATTTCTCTCATTCTTATCGTAGGATGGTGTGTATTCGACAATGGTCTTTACATTATCAATAGTATCACGATCAATGTTAAGAACAGCCATACCATACTTCTTTGATTTCATGAACTCAATAGTATGTCTGATTAACTCGGTCATACTATTGTCATGACTGTATTCGCGAGTAGAGTAGGCTATGTTTCCAACGAAAGGAATGTTACGAGCAATGTGCCGCCCCATGTCAAGAGTTCCCTTTACATTTGCGTCATTATGCTTGAAATGCTGATATTCTCTGTAAACTCCTTGTCTCAATGCTTTTTTGAGGAAGTAAGGGAACATAAACATGACAAAGTCAAATACATCCTCCTGCTCATTGTTATGGTTCAGGTCAAAGAGATTAAAGGACAGTACTTTCTGCAGCATATAGTGAAGAAGATAGTCATCGTGTCCTTCATCGAATCTGGACTGTATCTTTATTTGAAGATTTCCGACACCAATGAATCCCATAACATTGCCAGTACTAATACGTACTCTCTCGGAATCAGCCGTGTTGAGAATGCTCATGACAGATGAATCGCCAACCCTATCGTCAGAAGTTTCTATGCTGTAAGGGAAAATAAGAAGGTTCTCATTCTCCTTGCATAGTTGTGCAATAGTTTTGTCAGCAATAGGAAACAATGCTGAAACATCCTTGCGTTTGAATGTTCCGGCATTTGGCTGTCCTATGTTATTGTCCGTCAGGTTGATTCTCATATCCTATTCAAGTTCATCTGATACCTCAGTGGTTGATGCTTCTTCAGTTTCAGCAAAATATGCTTTTTGGAACTTCTTCATGATGTCGTTTACCTTGCGGAATCCACGCAGATATTCTCTGAGGAGCGGTTCAATGTTCATCGTCCAAAGCTTATCAAAGTTGCCGTTGTTCTCTGCAAGTTTCAGGAAGTATGAAGGTCCAACCATATAAGCAGCACCAAGACCTTCTGTATCTGCAATGGCATCATTCAAACGAGCCATCACAGCCTTGGCTTCGGCTGCACATGTCATTGTGTCGAGCATATCCTGTGTGTCTTCAGGTGTAACCTCATTCCATGTGAAGCGACGACGCATAGCAAAGTCCATGCTCTCTACACTACGGTCTATATCGTTCATTGTAGCGAGGATATAAACATTCTCTGGAACATAGAAACCTTCTGCAAACATATCAGTATCAGGAACAAGGTTCTGATATTGGGTCTTCACACGAACATCTTTCTTTCCACGATAACCTGGATCTATTGCATAGAACAATTCTCCGAATATCTTTGATGCCTCACCACGGTTGATCTCATCGATGATAAAGACAAATGGTTTCTTCTCAACTTTATTTGCTGATTCTACATATACATTGCTCTTCATCTCACGGATTGCCTTGGTAATGATATAAGCATAGGAATCAGGCTGAGTTCCAAACTTTCTGTTGAAGTAGTTACGGATGTCACGGACGATATTGAGAGGCACTTCATTGGTCAACAGCTCGATGATGTCATCTGCATTGACTGATACCTGAGTGGTCTTTTCATTCTGGTCATTATGTACAACAATAGTTCTGCCTCTGATTTCGTCAATGGTAAACTCACTGCCGTTAGAAAGTCTGTACTTGGTGTTGTCCTCTATTGAGTCCTCGATGAACTGCTGAAGCTTTTCCTCCCAAGATAATTCTTTGGTGAGACTTTCAACACTCTTCTCTGAATCTATGAGATTCTTGGCTGCTTTCTTGCAGAAATCCTTGAACACACCATCCTTACGCTCGAATCCCATCTGACCATCAGCCTTTTCAATAGGACGTAAGCCTTCAACAAAGTCTGTATAGTCATAAGATGGATGGAACTGTACGAAGCACATTTCTTCTTTGCTACATCCCATCTCTTCTGCGATAGCCTGAGCCATGAACGTTTTTCCTGTTCCAGGAGCACCTGTTAACACAAGGTTTCTATTCTCTTGGAGAAGTTCTATGTATTTCGAGTATTTTTTCTGTGGCATACGTGTAGGATTTATGATAGAGTTGGCGTATTCAATAACATCTTTTACTTTGTCATCTGCCTCATGGACAGTTTGGCGGAAAGAACCATAAACGGAACCATCAAAGTCTTTGTCTGTCGTTGAGAGGTAGTTTACATTGCATCTAAGCGTCAGATACTCAGTTCCTTCTTCTTCGATGAGTTTATCAGTAACAAGTCCTATTGCCTTGATTCTCATGAATGGAATATCGTGGTTGGCTCCTTTTGTTGCAGTTGATTTTAGCAATATCACATCGCCAACCTTGATTCTTCGTGCCAAAGCAAGCTGACGCTGATCTACACGTTTGTTCTCGTCAAAACGTCCTTCCCATATCCCTTCTGTTATGAAGCGGTTAATCTGTGGATTGGTGCTACCATAGGCATGACCAAGTAGCCAGTATTGCTTTTCAGGCTTATCTCCCTTAATCATATTGATTATCTTTTGAATATATGGGTACTTATTGGTATTGCTTACATTGGTGAGAGCTTTGGCTGGGAACTGTGCTTTTCCATACTCTCTCAATATAGCATCACACTTCCATAATCCTTTATGAGTCCACTGAACTTTTCTAAGATGAACACCATAAGGAGAATCAGAATCAAAGTAATAGTCACTTGTGACAATACCCATGCCAACAATATCAGCTCCACTTTCTTTTGCCAATATGATGTCACCTTCCTTCATTTCATTGGCAATAGCATGTAGCATAGGTGAAAGATGAGTTGTGTTTGACTGGTATTCAGGAACACTTTGCCTTCTTTCATCTATGCTATTAAGGCTATCACAGTCGCTGAGATCACCAACTTTTTCCCATCCACATAGTGCCATAACACCATCAGTACACATTTCCTCAAAGTGGTAATCGTTTGCATCTTTACCTCCTAAGAACAGCCAGACTTGGGTATTGTCGTTCTTTCTAGCATATCGTGCATAGTTCCAAAGAGCAGTCTGGGCTATGAGTGGTGTACTATGTACATAGCCCTTCGCATCTATCTCCTTGTTGATAGAGTCTAGCAATTCTGTATCACTCTCAACGGCTGGAATAACATGATTGTTCAGCAATTCGTAGAAATGAACGAGTTTCTGACCGGCACTCTTTTTCTTTTCTCCGAGAAGATTGCAAAGGCTACCGTAAACCTCATCCTTGTAGAATGTGTACTTAGTAGGATCCATCAGTGTCAGAAAAAAACTAATCAAGCGCTCGTCACACATAGCACTTGTTTTCTGTGTGAAGTTTTGCTTGATCTTATTATCCCACAACTCCCTACAGTCAGATATGAACTTATCAACTCGTTCTTGTAAATCAATATTTTCGTCAAATAGACCTATAAAAGCATTCCTGTACTCTTCTGGCTCGTATTCGACGAAATGTCGTATTGCTGTAGTCTGTGTGCTATAACACAGATTCTTTAGAGAAAGAGAGTTGATCTCTTTTGCGAAGTCAACAGCATTAACATCTGGATGACCAATCTGATCGGTCACCAGCTTCCATTTGTACAACTCATCCTGCTCAGGATCACCACCTAATCCGTATTGGAGTTGATGAAGTTTGAAATCTTCTACTATTTTATTTATACTCATATCAATGACTATTTTTTCTTAAGTATTAAACCAAGGAAAACGGGTATTGCTAATACTGCGAATCCAAGGTTGTTCATCCATTAACCGGACTATCTGGAACATCTGTCGTTCCTTATCCTCTAAAAGACTGCGCACACTATCGATGCGCTCTGCTGGATAGGTGGCCTTGAAACGGCAGAGCATACTGTCCATTGC
>JAEEGJ010012362.1_pt1 | contig 21175 bp, 8 predicted proteins | sample 8958761 | NCBI WGS metagenome assembly JAEEGJ01 (sample SAMN16246546, study PRJNA631951) | gut metagenome | biome: gut microbiome; feature: rumen; material: RS-attached | host: Bos | place: Iran: Karaj | collected 2018-10
CGCGGAGCTAAAAGCTTAAAGCTGAAAGCAAAAAGCAAAATGCAAAGGCTAGAAGCTCTTGTTCGCGGAGCTAACATCTTAAAGCTGAAAGCTTAAAGCAAATACAGATTAAAAAAGCCTTGCTACTGAATGATGGCAAGGCTTTTTTGCTTAGGAGGATGGTCACGCTGGAGCGCGCCTCTCCCGATGGATATTATTTGATTGGAATAAATGAGCCGTGGCGGCCACGGGATGTTGGAGCTTCGGCGTCGAAAGCGAGCTGGCCGTTGACGAAGACGAAGCGGACGCCTGTGCAAGGCGTGTGCGGCGCCTTGAAGTCGAAGACGCATTTGAAATTGTCCGGATCGAAGAGGACAAGATCCGCGCGGTAACCGGGCTTGATGATGCCGCGTTCGGGAATGTTGAAAATGGAAGCCGTCAGGGAGGTCATGCGGCGGATAACCTGTTCATCCGGAGCACTTTGGCGGGCAAATTGGAAGAAACGCGGGAATGTTCCGAAAGCACGCGGATGGGCGCGTCCGACGGTATAATCGTAAGCGTTGGAGGAGGCGTCGCTGCCTGCGACGACCCAGTCCTTTGCGAGAATACGGTGCATGTTGTCTTCGCTCATCTTGCCAAAGGCGGCGGACGGCGATGCTTCAGTGAGCAGTTTGATGGTCGCTTCAGGCGGCGTAAGACCCATCATTTCACCGATTTCCTTCATATTGTAGCCGATGTAGGGTTTGTGGGCGGCGATGGAATCCGTCACGATGACACGTTCCCAATTGGGACCCTTGTCGCCCATATTGTTGAAGGCATCGATGATTTCCTTTTGATGTTCAGGCGTTTGCAGATATTCGCGGATATTTGCGATTAGATCATAGGGGGAGGGTACGACCATGCGGAGGGACGTGCAGGAGAAGATGTACGGATAGCGGTCCGCGAAGACGGACATGCCGTTCTTCTTGGCGTTTTCGATCTTTTCGAAGGCGGCATCCAGTTTATACCAGTTCCGTTGATTGGTGGCTTTGAAATGGGAGATTTCGAGCCTGTTGGCACCGGCGGCGGCGATTTGTATGGCTTCGTCGATGGATTCAAGAAGACCGTCGCCTTCGGAACGCATGTGGGTGGCATAGGGCTTGTTGGTGCCCTTCAGGACGGAGGCGAGTTCGACGACTTCCTCCGTCTTGGAATACTTGCCCGGCAGATACCAGAGGCCGGATGAGAGACCGGCGGCGCCTTGTTTAAGTGCCTTGTCGAGAATCTCTTTCATCTGATTCATTTCATCACGCGTGGGCTCGCGATTCTCATAGCCCATGACCATGGAACGGATCGTGTTATGGCCGGCGAGGGCGACGATATTGAGGGCCGGCTGACGGAGGTTCAGTTCGTGGGCATACGATTCGATGTCGCTCCAGCAGGCATGCTTGGTAAGTGTCGCGGAGGAGCCGCAGTTGCCGACGACTTCCGTCGTGACGCCTTGTGAGATTTTGGCGTCCGCGTTTGGGTTGTCCATGATCTTCGTGTCGGAATGGGAATGTGCGTCGATGAAGCCTGGTGAGAGCGCAAGACCTTCCGCGTCAATGGTATAGACGCCGGATGGATGCATCGTTCCGGCTTTGGCGATGGCTTCGATGCGGCCTTGATTGACGCAGACATCCGCCATGAAGGGGGCGTTGCCGAGACCATCGAAGAGCTTGGCGTTGAGGATGATGAATTGAGAGGGGAGTTCTTTGATCATGGGTGTTTCCGATTGTGTGATGCTTATGGGATATGTGAGAGTTATGGGATATCTGGGATATCTGAGATATCTGGGATGATTGATGTTTGTGTTTAATTGGTTTTAGGCGGCGGGGCGTTTTTGTATTGCATGAGATTGTCGTCTTCCACCTGATGCGTCGGGTTGGGGACGAGTGCAAGGTAGCTTTCGCGGGAGATTTTGCCGTCTTCGTAGAGATTGCGGAGGGCACGTTCCATCGTGACCATGCCGAGACTGGCGGATGTTTCCATCATGCCGGCGATCTGATGAGTCTTCTTGTCGCGGATCATGGCGCGGATGGCGGTGGTTCCAAGCAGGACTTCAAAGGCCGCAATGCGGCCTTTTGGTTGGTCTTTGCGCGGCAGAAGCCGTTGGGAGATAATGGCTTCCAAACAGGCCGCCAGCTGTGAGCGAATCTGATTCTGGCGTTCTGCGGGGAAGACGTCGATGATACGGTCCACGGACTGCATGACATCGTTCGTATGGAGCGTCGCGAAGACGAGATGGCCTGTTTCGGCGGCGGTCAGAACGGTGGCGATCGTTTCCGGATCGCGCATTTCACCGACGAGAATGACATCTGGATCCTGTCGTAGGACGTATTTCAAAGCATTGGAAAAACTGTACGTATCCGCATGGACTTCACGTTGTTCGATAAGAGCCATTTTGTGCGAATGGACGAATTCGATCGGGTCTTCAACGGTAATGATATGGCATGCACGAGTCGTGTTGATGCGATCCAAAAGGGCGGCGAGCGATGTGGATTTACCGGAGCCTGTGGGGCCGACGAAGAGGACGAGGCCTTGGCGGCGTGTACTGAGGCTGGCGACGGCTTGCGGAATGCCAAGTGCTTCAATGCTCGGTATTTGCGTCGGAATGATACGCATGGCGGCAGCGATGGCGCCTTTTTGGTAGAAGCCGTTGACGCGGAAACGATAGTCGTTTTTATTACCGCCGCCGATGTCAAGGCCTTTGACGGAAAGCGCGAAGTCGATTTCCTTATTTTCTTCGAAATCAGCGCGTTGCGTATAGGACAGAACAGAATAGAGGAGCTTCTGCGTGTCCGCTGGCGTAAGCGTCGGCATATCGAACGGGCAGAGCTCGCCATCGATCCTAATGACTGGTGCGGAACCATTTGTGAGGATGAGATCGGACGCGCCGTAGTGGATGGCATCGCGAAGGAGTTTCTTGATGGAAAGGCCGTGGTCGGGATCAGCGGAATAGCTGCGAAGCGTGTCGATGCCTGTTTCCATGCCCTGTGCGAGGAGGATAAATTCTTCTTTGTTGGAAGCGGCGGCGGTGGCGGTTTCAAACGTGATGAGATCGTCTTGGAAGAGCTTGAGGATGGAGCGGTTGAAGGTGGTCATGCCTTCGTTGTAACCGGCCTTGATGATTTCCGGAATCGTCTCGATTTCGCGGTTGGCAACGAGGCGGCGGGCGAGCGGCGTCATGCGCAGAACTTCGAAGGCGGCGACGCGGTCGATGGCGTCTTTCTTTGCGATAAGTCGTTGGGATACAATGCCGATGAGCACCAACGACAAATCCTGCGCGATCTGCGGCTGTTGGTCTTCAGGAAAGTAATTGATAATGCGCTCCAACGTCTGGTTGACGTCCATCGTATGCATGGTGGCGGCGACGAGATGGCCGGTTTGGGCGGCGTTGATGGCGGTCTGGACGGTTTCCAAATCGCGCATTTCGCCGAGGAAGATGATGTCTGGATTCTGGCGGACGACATGGCGGAGGGCTGTCTGAAAGTCGTTTGTGTCACTACCGATTTCGCGCTGATCGATGACGGCTTTGATGTCTTCGTGGACGAATTCAATAGGATCTTCGATCGTGACGACATGCTTATGGAAATGCGTGTTGATATGGTGTAGCATGGCAGCGAGCGTGGTGGATTTGCCGGAACCCGTTGCGCCCGTGATGAGTATGAGGCCGCGCTGCTCTGCGGCGAATTCCATGACGACATCTGGAATCAACAGTTTTTTCGCATCAACGGCTCCCGACGGAATGCGGCGGATGGCCATAGAGATATTGCCGCGCTGGTAGGAGAGATTGATACGAAAACGGCCGAGCGGCGGGAGGCTGATGCCGAGATCGGCGTCTTTCATCTCCTCGAAGCGTGACATCATGCTCAACGGAAGGTGACGTTCGAAGAAAGCGCGCACGTCATCGTTGGTCAACGGCGGCTCCTGTAGCTCCTGGATGGCACCCGCGATGCGCATGGCGGGGCGACGTCCGACGGAGAGGAAGAGGTCGGAGGCCTTCATGGCGTCCATGGAGGAGCATAGGCGGACTATGTCCAATGTCGGTGCTGTTTGCATGGGGCTTCAGTAATTTTTTGCGGATTTTTTCTTGATGAGGACGGTATGCTGGTCTTCCCGTTCGCGATCCGTTTTCGGGACGTGGATGGGATTGCCGTTGAAGTCCTGTTCTGCGTAGAACATTGCGGTTGCGAGAGTTCCGGGTGTCGGAATGAAGCATTGGATCTGCTGTGGCTGCCAGCCGCGTTTTTTGAACCAGTTGGCGACGGTTTTCATGTCCGACATCTCGCAACCTGGATAGGCGCTTATTATATATGGTATAATATACTGCTCTTTGCCGTGTTGCGCACTGGTGGCTTGAAAAATATCGAGAAAACGTTCGAATTTCTCAAAGGAAGGCTTTCGCATGAGCCTGAGGACTTTGTCGGAGCAATGTTCGGGGGCGAGTTTCAGATGGCCACCGACGAAATTGGCGACGAGCCGTCTGGCGGCTTCGGGCTCACGGAGGGCGGCGTCGTGGCGGAGACCGCTGGCGACGGATATGTGCTTTACGCCGGGGATGGCCTTAAGTTTCTGAAGCATCGTGACATAGGCGTTCAAATCCAACATAAGATTTGGGCAGATTTCTGGCGTGAGACAACTGGCTCTATGGCAGTTCTTGTAGCCCGCCTTGCATGTTGAGCCCCAAAGATTTGCGGTCGGTCCACCAACGTCCGAAATGGAGCCGCGCCATTCGGGCATCTTCGTGAGACGGGTGATTTCCGCGATGAGCGATTCCGTCGAACGCGATGTGATTTTGCGGCCTTGATGTTGCGCGATGGAGCAGAAGGCACAGCCGCCCGCGCAGCCGCGGACGGCGGTGACGCTAAAACGGAGCATGTCCAACGCGGGAACAGGCTGTTCGTATTTGGGATGCTGACGACGCGTAAACGGCAGGGAATAAAGGGCATCCATTTGCTGCGTCGTCAGCGGCGGGGCGGCTGGCTCGATGATGACATGTTGGTTGCCATGCGGCTGATCCAGCGGGACGGTGCCATTATGGTAATGATCTTCTAATTGAAGCGTCGCCTTGATGAGAAGCGACTTGTCCTGTTGGATTTCTTCAAAAGACGGTAGCCGCTGGGCGTTTTCCGGAGGAGGGGCGACGCGGGCGGTGCCACGGATGCCGTCGAGCGATTCGTTGGCGTCCAGACGGCGTGCGATTTCCACCATGGCGAGTTCGCCCATGCCGTAAACAAGCAGATTGGCCTTGGCGTCCAACAAGATAGAACGGCGGAGGGCATCTGTCCAGAAGTCGTAATGGGCCGCTTTGCGGAGAGATGCTTCGACGCCGCCGAGAATGATGGGCAGGCCAGGGAAGGCGGCTTTGGCGAGATTCGCATAGACGATGGAGGCGCGGTTGGGGCGTTTTCCCGCGACGCCGCCGGGCGTGCATGCGTCGTCACGCCGTTTCTTGCGGAAGGATGTATAGTGGCAGAGGAGGGAGTCCATGGCACCTGCACAGAGGCCGCAGAAAAGGCGTGGACGGCCCATCCGTTTGATGTCGTCTGGCGTGTCCCAACGCGGCTGATCAATGATGCCGACCTTGTAGCCTTTGCTTTCTAAAAGCCTTGCCAGCAATGGGATGCCGAAGCCTGGATGATCGATGTAGGCATCTCCGGAGACGAGCAGAATATCAAGCTGCCGCCAGTTGCGGCGGGCCATCTCCTGCTGCGTCGTCGGGAGGAATTCATTTGAATTTGGCTGCGGTCTATGTTGAAGGGGATGTCTGGACATTTTCAAGGAGAATGACGTTTTTCGGCGGAATCGTTGTCGATGAATACACTAAATAAAATTAGCGATAATATATATGATAAAATCGCCTGCGAAAAGGCGAAATTTTTTTATGTTTTTGAAGGATAATATCTTGTGTAATACATCGATGAAATTCTATTTGACAAATGGGTGATGGTGTGCATTACGGGGGATCGAAAAATAAAAAGCTGTTAACAGGCTGTTAATAACTTTTTAGTTGTTCGTAAGTTCAAAGACTTAAAGAGACGAGTGTTTTTGCGGGGTGAAAAAAATCTGTCGTGATGACTTGCCAAGTTGGAGATGGACATTAACTTTATTGGTGTGAAAAAAATCGGGGCGTTGAAGTTCTTTGTGCCTGTTCGTGGGCCTTTTTGTCTGTGTTCGGGAAGGGGAATGAAATTCAATGGCATTGGCGATATGATTGACATAAACGAGATTTGGTCTAAAACATCAGAAGAATTGAAGGCATCGACGAATGCCGACACGTATGACCGCTGGTTTGCGGGCATCGTACCGGTTCGGATGACGGAGAAAGAGCTGGTTCTTGGCGTATCGAATGACATGTTCTGCGATTGGTTGGACAACCATTACAAAGACGTGATATTGGAAGCGCTGAAGAAGACATGCGACTTGACGCGTCGGATCGTGTTCGAGAGCGGCCATGAGAAGCCGCGCGAGACGGTTTCCGCCGCGGCGGTCGTCCCGTCGCCTGTGGTTACGACGACTGCCGCCGCTACGCCGTTGCGTCCGTCGATGGATTTGAACAGCCGTTTCACGTTTGACCGTTTTGTTGTCGGTGACGGCAGCCGTTATGCGTTTGGCGCGTGCATGGCGGTTGCGGCGTCTCCTGGAACGGCATACAATCCGTTGTTGATCCACAGTTCGATTGGTCTTGGGAAGACGCATCTTCTGCAGGCGATTTCCCACGAAGTGCTGTCTCGCAATCCGAACGCGAAGGTGGAATACCTCACGAGCGAGGAGTTCTGCAATCAGTTCACGGTGGCGTTGCAGCATAACAAACTGCCGGAATTCCGCGAACATTTCCGTGATATCAACGTGCTGTTGATTGACGATGTGCAGTTCTTCGGGACGAAGACTGGCTTCCAGGAGGAGTTCTTCCACACCTTCAACGCGATGCACGCGAATCATCGGCAGATTGTCATGGCGTCTGACCGTCCTCCGCAGGAGATCAACGGTCTTGAGAAACGGCTTGTTTCCCGCTTTGAATGCGGCGTGACGGCGGAGATACAGCCTCCAGATCTGGAGACGCGCATCGCCATCATCCGCAAGAAGCAGGAAGAGCAGTCTGTCAAACTGAGTGACGAAGTAATAAATTACCTTGCCGCGCACTTGAAGTCAAGCGTACGCAGGCTTGAAGGGGCTGTTTTCAATCTGGTTTCCCATGCGAGCCTGACGAAACAGACGGTGACCATCGAAGTGGCGGAAAAGGTTTTAAGCAACATTTTCGTGGAAGAAAGCGACACGCAGGTGACGGTGGAGCATATCCAGCGGTTGGTTGCCGAGCATTACGCCATCCGTTTTGCGGATATGACGAGCAAGCGTCGGCCGGCCAGCGTCGCGTGGCCGCGTCAGATTGCCATGTATTTCGCGCGGCGGTTGACGGATTTATCCTTCCCGGACATTGCGAATGAGTTCGAACGTACGCATGCGACGGTGTTGCATGCGGTGACGGCTGTAGAGAAGAAGCTCGCATCGGATCAGAACTTTAAACGTGAGATGATGTTGTTGGAACGCAAATTGAAGAGTTGAAGTCCTTCATAACAAATTAGTTGTAGATATTTTTCTAGCCCGACGGCTGATTGAAGCCGCCGGGCTTTTTTTGTGCTTGAAAAGTTCGTGGAATCATCGTGGAATTCCTATGAAATTGATATGACTTTATATGATTTATTATGATTATAGGAATAAAATAATATAAATTCATAATGAGTCATAAAAAGTCATTTAAAATACTATAAAGTCATTATGATATTTTTAAAATACTTTAAAAAGCATAAAATATCTAATAAAATTATTTTCAAGACTTGTTTGAAAATGAAAAACATTAGGGTATAATAATGAAATAACAAGAAAGACCAACGACGGAGTGCCGTGACACCACTAATGGAGCAAATTATGAAAAAGAGTATTGTAGTATTGTCGTTATGGATTGGTATCAGCCTATTTGGAATGGATGCGGCGTACCGTCGCGGTGTGGAGGCCATGGTGGCGAATGCGCATGGCGGCCATGACGTGTGGAGCGCGGAATACGGAGTTGGCGTGCTGCGACGGCATGGTGGCGCGGCCGGCGAGGCGGCTGCGTTGAAGTTGGCTGTGGAGATGTTGGGGGACGAAAAGACAGGTGATTTACTGGATGGATTGCGTGAGGCGGTATGTGGTGGTGGAATGGCCACATTGTCAAAACTTGAAGGTGCACAAGGCGGTTGGGCGGTGGAAATAGGCGGGCAGCCGGAACTGTGGGGGACGCTTTTGGCAATGGAATGTCTTTTGGAATTGGATGAACCGCCTGATGCATGTGGACGCGGGTGGAAGTGGTTGGTAGATCGTATGTTAGTAGCTGATGGAGAATTATCAGGTGACCATGACTGGCGGACGGTCGGGCAGTTTCTGGTTGTGGCGGGACTGGCCAGACGGCATGGTTGGGGGCTGGATGCCCGAAGTCGTGATGTTGTGGAGGAGGTCGTTGGATTGGCGGAAGAAGAGGGCATTTGCCATAATGATTCAGCGGATACTTCAATTTATGATTCTTCATTGATTTTGCGTAGTTTATGCCTTCTAGGAAGGCATTTGGAAGGTGAGCCGTTGGCGCGACGGCTTGTTGAAACGCAGATGGACGATGGTGGCTGGCATGATGGTTCGGTGGGGGATGAATGGCTGGTGACATGTGCGGCTGTGGAGGCGTTAGGCTGCTATCTGGCGGCGATGCGGCAAGACGATACGCTGACTGTTAAAATTCAGACTGTTGATGGTGGTGAGCCAAGTAGTTTTGGTGCAAGGGAATATGTGCAATTGGAATTGGACGGCGTGGCCGATGGGACAGTGGTGACGTTGGAGATTTTGAAGGATTCGGGAATCATTGATTTTCGTTACATCGGAGAGCCAACTGATGATGGTTGCAGTTGGTTTACAGGGACTTGTGTTCCTGGTGACTATGAATTGCGAGTCGTCTTCTGGGATGGTGATGAATTGTCATGGCTGGGGGAGGTCGGCTTGGAGTTAGAGATCAAGGCGGATGCATCTTGTCGTAATGTGACATGGGAGGAGCCTTTGCGCGACACGGTGTCGCATGGTGGTGATGATTGGTGCGCAACTTGGTGCATGGCATGGGATTATGACGGGAATGTAACAGAAATGGCAACGATGTCATGGCAGTTGACATTGGAGGGCGATGTCATTGAGACGGGTGAGATTTCCGTGGAATTGTCGCCATCCAGACATCATGGGAAGATGATTTTGAAAGATGGTCCGATGGTGACGCCTTCTGTTCCAGGAACTTATGAATTGACTGGGCAGTTGGTAACATCTAGCGGCGAATATACATGTAGGCGTAGCCTGAAGGTCGTGTCCGGAGCGGTCTATGCTGTTGAGAATGATGTGTCGCCACGTCAGATCACCTTGGGGGCGAGTCGGTTGCATCATACCTTGAGGATATTTTGCGTAGAAGGCGATGTGAAATTGGCGGCGGCGGGATTCACGGTGGCGACGGAGAACAGGGGGATCATTGACGAAACAGGAGAAAAGCTTGTAGTGGAATTGACGGATATCCATGGAATGGATGGTGGGCTGATGGAGGACGGATGGCTGGCTGTCCAGTCGCACTATGGTCGATGCGAAGGTGAATTGGATTTTGGGGCGTCACGCGTCGAAGGCTTTTTATGTGGAATTCACGTGGCAGAGGGTCGTGCGACGTTGATGATTGGAGCTGAAGGACATGGAAAAATAGGAACGACTGCAGTTTCCGTGTATCAGCTTCAGTCAGATGACGGAGAAATCGGTGGAAAATTGGGACAGTTTGAAATCCATTGGATGGAACGGAAATGATGGGGATGAATATGGTTAATTGGTTGAAAGCAATAGTATTAGGGCGCTTCTTGGCTTGTGCTCTGGTTGGGCAGGAGGTGATGCTGTTACCACAAGAAATGATTCTTGCTGGCGAGACAACGACATTGTGGGGCGTACTGGCGGGTGACCGATGGCATGACGCGACGTTGAGCAAGCAATGGGAGAAGCAGGATGACGATTTGCCTGTTTTGACAGAAGGGGAGGTTTGTTCGTATGTGTGGGAGTACGATTGCGGGGCGGGAGTAACGTTGGATGATGGTTGGGCGCAGGGGCTTGTCCGTCCATTGGCGGATAGCTGGCATCTATTTGATAATCAATGTTTTAAGCTTGAGGATGGATATACGGAAGGGGCAATTACCGTTCGGTTACGGTATTGGGATGATGTTGGAAAGGAATGGCTTGCGACGCGACAGTTGACTGTCGTGGAGCCACCTGAATGGAGCAGTCGCGATGGCGTGGATATTCGTCGTAAGATTGGAATTATCCGTGGTTTACATTACTTGCAGCGGCGTCAGCAGGAGGATGGTTTCTGGTGGGATGGCGGTGATACATGCTATCGTGCCGCGACGACGGGATGTGCGTTGTGGGCGTTTGGTAATCATGGCTATGGTCTTGGAAATCAGAAGGATAATCCATTTTTGTCATGTGTGGAGGCGGGAGTGCGATGGTTGGCGTGGCTGGGGGATGTCTGGCCACTGAATGGTCAGATAGGCCGTCAAGATGGCAACCGCAATGGCCGTGCCGTGCGGCTGGGTGAAGGCGGTGAGAATTCGAACTACGTCCATCCGATCTGTCTTTGTGGGATAATGGCGGCAGGCAGGCCAGATATCGATGTGGAGCTGTCTGGTGAGATTGGTCAGTTTGGCGGGATGCCGCCTGGTTCACCTATACCTTGTACATTAAAGGAATTGGTTGGCGATGGCATTGAGTATATTCTGATGCAATTGGCTGTTAACGGAAAGAACTCATGGGCATATGATTACATGACAGGGAATGATGGATATGATTTGTCCATTGCGGGGTGGAATTATCTGGCGTTGCTGGCGGGGGAAGGTTGGGGGATTGTTGTTGACGAAACGGCGCGACTGAAAATCCAGACGTTCATGGAGACTGTCTATCATGATGATTTACAATTCTTTACCTATACTCCTTCAAAACAATCATTCCATACGGAATCATTGGATGCGTCGGGAGTGATGGGGCTTTTGCTGATGTCAGTTCGTGGCTTGGGGGAGGATGATCTGCAACGATTTTCAGAAAGTGGAAATGGCATTGGAAGTGCCTTGATTGACGGAACTAACCAATTGTTCGATTGGGTTCGCAGAGCTTCCGGCTGGAGCGTCGGATACAGTTGGTGGAGCGTGGCGAAAGGTCTTGGCTTGTCTGGCGTGAACAGTCGGTTGTATGATGGCAAACAGTTTGACTGGCGATATGGCTGGACGGATGGTTCAGAGGGAGGATGGCGGAAAATACTGGAGTGCCAGGAGGCCGATGGGCGGTGGACGATTGAGGATGAGGCGTTTGAAAATGGTCTGACGCGGGTTGATTCCCGTCAGACCTGCATGGAGACGGCGATGATGACGTTGGCGTTGTCCGATGAGGTACTGCCAGAACTAAAGACAGAGATGAGTCCGATTTTTGTCCAGTTGCAACTTCCTGATACTGTGATGGAAGGAATTGAAAAATTGCCACCTGGTTCTGAAATTGTTTCAGATGTTGATGGCGTGTTGCTCTCATGGATGCATGCGGCGATGGCAAGCGGTGATGGTTGGGATTTGAGCTTCGACTACTGGTTGCCGATGGCGGAAGAGGAGGGAAAAGAAACGGTGCAAATTGGTGGAACGGTGGTATGGGAAGTGGCTGGAAATGAACGGAGCATCCCGTTGGGAGAACTTGCGGTGGAACGCAGCGGATGCGGCTATGGGGTGGAAGTGGAATGCGAAGTAACAGTCACGTGGGGGGAAGAGATGTTGATTGATGTACAGATGTTGTTGCCATTAGGAGACATGTCGCATGTCGTGCATGTGGGGGGCGGTGAGACGATGCTATGGGAGAGTTCTACCATGATGGCGTGGTTGGCGGCTGATGTGGGCGGTTTACGGAAGGATGATGTGACATTTGCATGTCTGCCGGACAAACGAATGCGATCATGGTTGGCGATGGATGTCGTGGAAGCGGACGGTGGTTTGTTGAAGTTCAAGGACGGTGTTTGTGGACAGCGTCTGAAGGCATCGTTAACGAATGATTTCGAAGGTGGAACGATTGTCGTATATGGCAATGAAGACGTGATTTATGCAAGTGTGTCCATCGAACAGACGGATGGCGGGAAGACATGGATGGTGGATGAATGGGAGGTGGCGACGGCTTCGTTCGGTGGTAGTGAGACCATTGAATTGTCGTTTGATAGCATGCATCTCCAGCCTGGGGCATATCGTTGCCATGCAATGATTTGGAAGCAAGGAAAAGTGTTAGCGGAAGCTGAATGCGGCATAGAGGTTCTTTTGCCAGAAAGCAGTGAAGACTGGTTAGTGGAACGTCGATCCGAACCGATTGTGGAATTGGAATTGGAGGAGGAAACGGAAATCGAACTAGAGGATCCAGAGGATCCAGAGGATCCAGAAGATCCAGAAGAACCAGAAGAGCCAGAAGAACCAGAAAATCCAGAAGAACCAGAAAATCCAGAAGAACCAGAAAATCCAGAAGATCCAGAAAATCCAGAAGATCCAGAAAATCCAGAAGATCCAGAAAATCCAGAAGAGCCTGCAAATCCAGAAGATCCAGAAAATCCAGAAGAGCTAGAAAATCCAGAAGAGCCTGAAAATCCAGAAGATCTAGAGAATCCAGAAGATCTAGAGAATCCAGAAGATCCACAAGATCCAGACAATCCAGACAATCCAGACAATCCAGAGGAGCCAGACAAGCCAGAAGAGCCTCCAAAAGAGCCAGAAAGGCATGGTGTGTTTTTTATGAAAAGATCACAGGCGGCTGATGCAAGGGCGGAGACAAATGACAACTCTTTGAAAGATGTTGTCAGGCCAGTAGAGAGGACATTACGTCAGGAAGAGGAGAGCCAACAGCTGCAAAACAGATTAGAAAATATACAACAACCAGAGAGAACAATACCGGGAGCTTGGGCCAATATTGGTGAAATGAATGGCTTGGGGCTTCGATGGGGACGGATTGTGACAAAGCGCGGGCCATATCCATGGGAATTGGACAGCAGGAAAATTCTAGTTGCTCCCAAACGACCATTGTGTTATCGTCCATTACCTGTTATCTGCAAGCATTGCAAGGAGTTGAGTATGATTGTTGGCTGGTGGTATCAGCCGGAAAAGGAATGTTGCATATATGGTATGATCAATAATAGAATGTGGAGGTCGAAATGAAAATGTTTCTTTGTATGTTGATTGTTTGCTCTAATATACTGATGGGTAGTATCTTGGACATGATATGCCAATTCCGTGATGGATTGGTTCATCGGCCGGGCTGTGGTTGGGGGCGGCAAGAGGCGACTGTTTGGCAGACAGGCGGTGGTAGTATGTTGGATTTGGTGATGACATTTCGGGAAAATGCTTTACGAGAAGGGATTGCAACTACAATTGTCTTAGGTCGAGTCATTTTAAGTGAAACACAAGTGAAAGCATGGTTACCATGGGGGGCAGGAACTACAGATGTCCAATTAGATGATTTTGGAGGTGGCGGAAATGGCGTTTTGACGGAAGATGGTCGGTATGAATTCGACATGGCGTGGCTTCGTTGCGAGGTCCACTATGCTCCAGAATTTGGCACATCTGAAGCATTGGAAGATTTTGGAAAGCAATGGATTGATGTATTTCCCGCTTTGATTGGCTGTGAAAAGACTCGAATTGTTGGCGAGTCGTTGACGATGGCGGAAATATTTGCTTGGCGACAGGAGATTGAAGCGGAAAGCCATTGTGAAAATGTTGATGGAAAGCAGGCTTGCACGGTGTTCCCATTTGAACATTTGCTGGAGAAACGGCAGAGGCTTGTAGCGCGATGGATGAACGCAGGCAACCGCTTTGAGGAGATAAGTGATGCCCAGATGATGCCTGGCTATGCAAGCCGTCGGATATTGGGGACACGACCTGTTGAAATACTGAAGGTGTATGGCGAATATGATGAACTGCCGTCGGAATATATGGCGCAGATTAGTGTGGAAATCGTTCGAAACAACAAAATTGTGTGCCAACTGATTGTGCCGCAAATGGATGCGAAGACAGTGACATTGACATGGTCCCGAACACGGGATGGAGCCACCTTGTCGTTGGAAAAAGGATTGCAATATTCTGGAATCAAGGCATTTCCGTGCTTGTCCTCAGGTGAGATGCATGTCACAGGGAAAGGGCCGTTTGTGTTTGGAGAGACAGTAATAATACGTTTTCAGCGACGGATGGGCGGCATGCTTCTTGAAGAAGTAACAGATTTTTTTAATGCTTGTGAAAACGTGAGTTATGGTGTTTCCATGGGGCATGGAGAATGTGATTGGGTTGTGGATGATTTGGCTGGTGGAGAGCGTTGTACAGCTTGGTTGCGGAGCCGTCATGATTCTATGCGGCGACAAGTCATGGGACTGTGGGATCGTCATGAGGAGGCAGGACTGTGTGTCAGCAAGATTGTTGAAGGTGTACGCGTGTTTGGAAATGACGGTATGGCCGTTAGTTACATTCATGGTGCAGGGGAGCTTGGTGAGAATCGTTTGCTTGAAAATAAATTGGATGGCGGATGGCGGTGGGTGATGAAGGCGGCAATGAATGATGTGTCGTCTGCGTTTCTGGAAACATTGATTGCAGGTAGAGCTACTGAGTCTCCATGGAAACATGTGGTGGATCTGACGTCAATGGGACAGTCCGTGTATGTTGAAAAAGGCGCAGAACTGTCTTTAGAAATGGATGTGTTTGGAAATGAAGAGGTTGTCATTTGTTGTAATGATTGTTGGGCGGGTTGCAATAGTGGTATGCGTAAACTTGATGGAACGGCTTTCGCTTGGCAGATGGCTGTTGCTGAACATGATGGAATTGAACAACTTGCAAATATAGAACTGCCACAGTTGGAACGTTTTGAAGATGATGTGACCATCCATGTTTTGGGAATGCTTCATGCTTTGGATGGAGACGACGGCTGGCTAGCCCAAAGTTTAACTGGGCGGTTGACGGCGTTGGCGCTTTTCAGCAATTTGTCGGAATTACGTGTTGTTTGTCCGCGAATCGAGAGCTTTTTGTTGGAAAACAACTATTTTAGGCATGGCACAGCTGTTGTGGAACTAAAAGGTTCCATTGGTGAGTCTTGGACGATTCAAGTAGTTGATTCCAAAGGAAATGTAATCCGTTCTTATAGTGGTGACGGTTGCAATGGAAGCATCTTGTGGGATGGCCGAAATGAACAGGGGACACTTTGTGGTGATGGCTGTTATCGATTCATTGGGAGTTTAATGAATGGTGAATTCCATGTTTCCCAAACTATCAGTGGTATGATGGACACACAAGCACCTTCCGTCCAGATTGTTGCATGGTTGGAAAAGAAAGAAAATGGTGATTGTGTTATACAGGCAGAATATCTGTTTGAAGAAGAGCATATCAAGCTGTTGAAGGCTGATTTGCAGGAGATTGTGTCAAATAAATTGCTTGATAGTCGGATATTGACAGACATACACGGTAAATTGTCGCTTCCAATTCGAGAGGAAGGAGACGGTGTTTATGAATGGACTGTTTATGTTGATGATTTGGCTGGAAATCAAGGATTTGCGACTTCATCTGTGAAATCTGGAGTTTATAATTCTGGAGATGTGTGGTCGATGCAGAAGCCAGGCAAGGAGGAATTGAAGGCGGATGGAGTTCAGGCGGAGCTGATTGAACCATTGGATGGAGCGGAAATCGATACGGAGATTGTGCGTGTCATGGGGACGGCAGATGCTACTGGTGAAATCCAGTATATGTTGCGGTTATGGGACATAAGTGGACAGCTTCTGCCATGCATGGCTGAGGAACGCGAGGCTGGTTGGTTGTTGAAATTTTACCAGAATACAAAAGATGATGAAAATTTGGCTTATAAGATTCCAAGACGGCAAGTAGCTGTTACGGAAGGACTTCTGGGAATCTTGGACATCAGTGGATTGGAGAATGGCCGTTATCGGCTGGAATTGGTTGTGATGGGTGGGAATGGTACTGCCAACTCATTGCGGGATATTTATTTGGAGAAACGTATTCGCAATGGCGTATTTGAATTCACGGAAACGGATGGTGCGGTAACCATTGGGGGGATGGAGATGAAGTTGAAAAGGTCGTATTCCAGTGGTGAACTTCGTGGTGGTGAATTTGGTTATGGCTGGACATGGAGCTTTTCTGCAACTGGTGGTGAAGTTGACGATGAAAGGGAGACGATGCTGGATGTTGTTGGTAATATGGTATCTGTGCGATGTGGCGGCAGTCGCGATGTCACATTGACACTCCCAGATGGACGGCGTTGCACGTATCGGTTTTCACTGGAAGAAGGCGGTGGCTGGTCATTTGCATATTATGGCAACTGGACGGCTCCTTCTGGTGTCAAAGCGTCATTACGACCGACAGTTTCAAACAAGTTGATGGTGTTGCCTGGCATGTCGCCATACTGGGAGGTGACTGGAGCGGAATGTGATTGGGAACTCTTTGATTTTCCGGGATTTGTGTTGAAAGAGGTCGATGGAACAGAATACGAATATGCGCGAGAGCCGTTAGGAGAGGCCGCGTTGGTTGGAGATGATGGTGGTTTCAGTCTGATGGAATGTTATGGCGATTTGAAGTTGTCATGTATTCGCAAACGAAATGGAGAAAGTTGGCAATTGAATGAACGGAACATTCTGCATATCAAGGCCAACGGCGATTCGGAAGAGGTTTTGCAGATGGAGCGTGACGAGGCTGGTCGTGTCACAAAACTATTGCAGAAAAACGGTCATGACACATTATATGAATATGATGACTTGGGGAATCTTTGCCGCGTGGTCAAGAAGAATGGCGAGGAGACGTTGTTCCGCCAGTATAAGTATGAAAATGAAGCATTTCCGCATCATTTGACAGGCGTGGTGGACGGTCGTGATATTTGCCTGATGATGATTGAATATGATACATTTGGCGGGTATTGCGGGATGCGCAATGCGGATGGCGCGAATGCGATGGCGATTCGTGATGCATTGGACGGATTTGAGTTGCAGACGGATTGCTATGGTCATGAAACGTTGTTCGGATTTGATGACAAAGGGCAGATGACATTGAAAATCGAAGCAGATGGGGGGCGGACGCAGTTTGCATACGATGAGGCCGGCCATGAAATCAAGCGGACGGATCCGTTAGGGCGGAGTACTACGCAAGCCTATGATTCTGAAGGGAATCTGACTAGTCGCAAGACTGCTGGTGGTGGTGTGACGCAGTATTCTTATAACGTAGACGGGCAATGCACACGGCTTGTGGATGCCGCAGGTCGCGTTCTGGAAGCAGAATATGATGCGAGTGGACATGCAAGCAAAATCGTGACACCGACAGGAAGCGTGCTGAAACGGCGCTTTTCCAAAGATGGCCTTCTGGAGGCGGATTTGGATGAAAATGGTGAGGAACTTGCTCTCTATGAACATGATAGGAATGGTCGAACATCAGCTGTGACAGATTATGTCGGTGGATCACGGCAGGAATTTTCCTACGATGGAAATGGAAAGTTGTCGCAGTTGGAGCAGCGCAGTTTCAATCCGGAGACTGGTGATGTGGAGACATACGGTTTGTTCTATGAGCGGGACGATGATGGAAATGTCATTTCCATGCATGATTCACTGGGGGAATGGACACAGATTATCCGAAATGCTTCAGGCCAGATGGCTGAAAAGCGGATGTCCAATGGGTTGCATCAGCGATATCGTTATGATGTGGCGGAACGTTGTGTAGAGGAGGTGGATATGACACGACAGATGGTGACGCGGATTGTGTATGATATTGGTGGCAGGGTAGTTGCACAAAGTTCTCCAGAACCTGTCATAATGGTTGGCGGCAAAGTTCCAGAGACCATTGTGTTTAGTACTGTGTTGATGTTCAGTTATGATGTTGTGGGGCGGCAGATTGGCAAAAGTCAACGGACGAATGTGTCAATAAGGTTGGTGAAGACGGCGGAGGACTGCTATTGCTGTGAAATTACGGACGATGGCATCACACTGTCGGAGGAACTAACGGAGCATGATCTGGCTGGTCAAGTCACAAGAGAGGTATCTCCATTGGGTTACGAGACACGATATCTTTATGATAGCAACGGAAATTGTACGGCTGTGATTGATCATTATGGCCATGTGCGTCGTCGTGAATTGGACAATTTGGGCAATGTCGTGTTGCAGGTTGATGACATAGGGCATGAGATGCGAATGGAATACGATGAGGCTGGCCGTTTGCGCAAGACGCATTTTCCTGACGGAAGCGAATGGATGACTGTTCACGACAAAGAGGGGAATCCTGTCATTCAAACGGATGGAGAAGGACGGACGACGACGATGGAATATGCCTTTGGCAACCGTCCGTCCAAAGTTGTCCTGCCAGAGATTAACGGCACAACTCCAACATATCTATATGGTTACGATAGTTGTGGTGGTTTTGTTTCCATGACGGATCCATTGGGGCGTGTTCGTCGATATGAACGGGACGTATTGGAACGTGTGTCGTCTGAAACATCGCCTGGCGGACGTGTAAAACGCTATCAGTATTTGGGGCGTGGAGGACAGATGACGTCTCAGACGGAGGGAGATGGCCGTCATAAAGAATGGCAGTATGATGAATTGGGGCGTATTACAAAGCAATACATGTGGATGGATTCACAAGATGTTGATCCAGATGGTATTGTCGATTATGTATATGATGATTATGGACGTCTGAAATCACTCGTTTCTGGGGAGGAAAAACGCACATTTATGTATGATGTTGATGGAAGAGTCATTGGAAAGATGGATGGTGATTCAGTATTGTGGGAAGTTGATTATAATACGGAAGGTGCTCTAGTTCAGTTGGTTGGGGAGATGACAGAAATTGGTTATACTCGTGGGCCGCATGGGCGATTGGATGGCATGACAGTTTCAGCAGCTAGTGGTGATGTTCTGCAAGAGCCATGGAGGATTGCATACAATTATGATGCCAACGGACAGGTGGTTCAAAGCACGACATCAGACGGATGGAACAAGGAATATGTATATGATGCCTGCGGACGTTGTGTCGGCCTGTCTGTCCGACAGGGGGAAGAGGAAGTCTATCATGTTCAATACACGTTAGATAGGAATGGGCGGAGAGTTTCGGCAACAGAGATGGATGGCGATGGTGATCGAAATTGTTTTTGGATGTATGACGAACTGGGGCGGTTGGTGGAGGAACGTATCGAAACGGCGGATGGAAAAGAGATTCGTGGCTGGACAGGCAGTTATGACATGGCGGGAAATCTTTTGGAAGAGCGATGGAGGACAAATGGAAGAAATTCCGTCACAAGGACTTGCCAAGTGGATGATGACGACTGTCTCATATCATCGATAGATGTGTCAACGAATGGTCGAAGCGAGACGCATTATGAATGGAACGGCAATGGAGAGCTTGTCAAGGCCGTGACAACTGGAAACAAGAGCGAAACACGGGAGTGGTCATGGAATGCCGATGGACGGTTGGCTGGCGTTGTCATTGTCACGCCATCTAGCCGTGTTGAGGTGACGTATGAATATGATTTAGAAGGAATTCTGAAAAGCCAACATGTTCGGCGACGGGAAGGTGTCCGTGATGAAACAGAGCATCGCGAATTCTGTTTTGAAACTGTGAGCCATGGTGGCATGGCGATGCTTCTGGAAATGACGGAGGAATGCAATGGTTTGCGCACGACATGGAGTTTTCTGCATGGTCATGAATTGGAAGGTTGGGTGGAGGATGGGCAGATCTGCCATGTATGGGCGGATGGTTCACATGGAATCCGTGGGATGAGACAAGATGCTGTCATCACGTCTTTTGCGACTGATGCATGGGGCGTTGAAGAAGTGCCGCATGATGGTTTCGGTTATGCGGGGGAATGGCAGGATGCTACTACTGGGCTGGTCTATTTGCGTGGTCGTTTTTATTGGCCGGAAATCCGCCGTTTCATTTCAGTGGATCGGCATCCGGCAGATATGGTAAATCCGCAAGGTTGGCATCGCTATGCATATTGCCTGAATGATCCTGTGAATAATCGTGATCCACTGGGAGAATTCGTCATGACTGCTACTATGCTTATGACGTTGAAACTAGTAGCGTTCTATACATGTTTCAGAATGCTTGCCAACGCATATTACGATGTCCAGCATGCGGAAATGATGGAAAACATGCTGAAAATACGGAAACGATATTATGAAAATGCGACTATCGTGGTTCATGGTGTGACAGAGCATGAAGTCAATTGGACTGAGAATTTTTCTGATACTTTGGAGAAATGCTCAGGTAATCAAGACATGTATGAATTTTTATGGAGTGGTTTTCAAGCTGGGGGATTTGTGTTGTTCTTTCCGCATCATCTTTCCCATACCATCGCATCGAAAAGTTTGGTTTACTGTTTGTGCGAACTTTATATGAAAGGATATGCAAACGTCAACGTGATTGCCCATAGCTGGGGGACTGTTTTGTCGCGGGATGCCATGAACAGTAGCGGGTTATCATTTGGGCTATGGGCCACGATGGGGTCACCGCTGGGAGAGACATTTCCAAAGTTTGGGTATCGAATGTGGCAGAATTTCTATTCAAGTGAGGATGGTGTGCCTTTACTGACGTGGCTACTCTTTTTGCTAGGCTATAGTGATAATTTGAAACCGCTGTTCATGCAGCGAATAAATGTACAGCAGCATAAAACGTATAGCGGAGGGCCGATTGATGCCCATTCAAGCTACTGGACTGATCCGACGGTGTTTAATGATATCTTGAGTGTGTTGAAATGGCAATGAGCATCATGCTTGTCAGCTTGAGAATGCAACAAGGCGAAGGGGACCATTTTCCTGACATTAGGAAAATGGTCAAGGATTGTAAATGATTCAAAAACAGATGGTTATATGTCTGATTGGAGGTGGGCGGCAACTAAAAATACAGAAAAAGGCGGCAAACGGGGACCATTTTCCTGACGTCAGGAAAATGGTCAAAGACTGTAACTTATTCAAGCACATGTAGTTATATGTCTAATTGGAGGCGGATGGCAATCAAAAACAACGAAAAAGGCGACAAAAAGGGACCATTTTCCTGACGTCAGGAAAAGGGTCAAGGATTGTAAGTAATTCAAAAACAGATAG